>Ga0079997_122337_pt1 | contig 182513 bp, 162 predicted proteins | sample PerSpoCPS_CMetaG_FD_69200 | JGI IMG/M metagenome (GOLD analysis project Ga0079997, IMG submission 69200) | Archaeal communities from Yellowstone National Park, Wyoming, USA - Perpetual Spouter C (PS_C) MetaG (SPADES assembly) (version 2) | ecosystem: Environmental > Aquatic > Thermal springs >...
CGTTATCGGATAGAGCAGGTGTTTGGGAGTGTGAAGGGGGCGTATGGGAGTTATATGGGTTGTCGGCGTGCGGCGTATGGGCGGGTTCGGGTGTGGGGTCAGTTGGTGTTGTGGAATATGGCGCAGTATCTGCGTGTTGGGGGTGGTGGTATTTTTTGTTGTGTGTGGGTTGTGGTGGTTCTGTGATGGTGGTTTGGTGGGTGGAAGAGGAATTTTCGAACACCCTCCCCTACCCCTTGACTTTTTTGTCATGGATGGGGTATTATAAGGGGTGTCGCAAGGGAGTGCGACCTTCAGCAGGAGGGCACCATAGGCAACCTCCCTGAAGCATCTGGGACATGGAGGTCCCTTTTTCTCTTTTTTGCCCCTCGGCAGCATAGCAAGCGGCAAGCTGTAGGGGCGGGTGAACCGCGTCCCTGCATGAGCAATCGGGTGCTTCTTCAGGTGAAGTTAGCGTGCGACCGTGCCATATAGCCGATCCCCGAAGTCACCCAATCCCGGAAGGATGAACTTTTGGGTGTTCAGGTCGCGGTCGAGCGAAGCGGTGTAGATGGGAACCTGTGGGAAGCGGTGGGCGAGCCGTTCCACACCCTGAGGCGCTGCCACGACGCAGATATGGACAACATCCTCGGCGCCCGCGTTAAAAAGCACCTCCATCGCCTGCTCGGCGGAACCACCCGTCGCCAGCATCGGGTCGAGCAGCAGCACGCGGCTCTTCTCTAAAGGCGGCAGTTTGCAGTAGTAGGCGCGTGCGATGGCGGTCTGCTCGTCGCGTTCCAGCCCGATATAGCCCACTCGCACATCGGGGAACAGCTCCGTGATGGCATCCAGCATGCCCAGCCCCGCTCGCAGGATAGGCACTGCCACGATGGGCTTGGCAAGCGAGTAGCCCTCCGTGGTTTCCAGTGGGGTGCGCACGGGGTGGGTTCTCAAGGGGAGGTCGCGCGTGGCTTCGATGGCGAGCAGAAAGGTCATTTGTCGAGCCAGCGCGCGGAAACGCGCTGGCTCCGTCTCCACATCGCGCAGGCGCGTTAGGATATGCTTCACCAGCGGATGCTCCACCACATGCAGGGGCATGGCTCACACCATCTCGTACAGTCCGGCAGCGCCCATTCCGCCTCCGACGCACATGCTAACGATGCCCCACTTCCCGCCGCGCTTGCGCAGTGCGTTCAGCAGGGTGGCGGTCATGCGAGCGCCCGTTGCACCCAGCGGATGCCCCAGGGCGACCGCGCCGCCGTTCACATTAAGCCGCTCGGTTGGCAGGTCGGGCAGCTGGCGCAGCACTGCCAGCACTTGCGCTGCGAACGCCTCGTTAATCTCGAACAGGTCGACATCCGCCAGCCGTTTGCCGGTTTTTTGCAGCAGTTTGGGGATGGCGTAGGCGGGTCCGATGCCCATCGTTTCGGGTGGCACGCCCGCTAAGGCATAGCCTGCGAAGCGGGCGATGGGCTGAATGCCCAACGCCTTCACCTTGCGCTCACTCATGAGAATCACCGCAGCGGCGCCATCGCTGCGCTGGGAGCTGTTGCCCGCGGTAACGGTGCCATCCACTTTGAACACGGGCTTAAGTTTCGCCAACGCCTCCATGCTGGTATCGGCGCGCGGACCCTCGTCTCGGTCAAACAGGAAACGGTTTTCGTGGAGGGTGCTGTTCTTGACGACCTTTTCACATACTTCGACGGGGATGATTTCGCCTTCGAACGCGCCTTCCGCCTGCGCTCGCAGTGCCTTCTGATGGCTTTGGAGGGCGAAGGCGTCCGCTTCTTCGCGCGTGATCCCGAACTGCTGCACCAGGTTCTCGACGGTCAAGCCCATACCGAGATAGGCGTCGGGATAGTGCCGTGCCAGATAGGGATTAGGGCGGAACACATGTCCTTCCATCGGCACCATCGACATGCTCTCAGTGCCGCCGGCGATGCCCACTTCGATCTGCCCGGTCTGGATGCGCTGGGCGATGATGGCGATGGCTTCCAGCCCGGAGGCACACATCCGATTGACGGTAGCAGCGGGCACCTCCACAGGTAGACCGGCGCGTAGCACCGCGATACGGGCGACATTCATGCCCTGTTCCGCCTCAGGCACAGCGCATCCCAGCACCACATCCTCGATCTCGCTGGGGTTCAATCCCGGGACGCGCTCCAGCGCGGCGCGGATGGCGGTCGCAGCCAGATCATCCGAGCGCGTGTTGCGCAGGGAGCCGCGCGGCGCCTTTCCAATTGCCGTTCGTACAGCCGCAACTACATAGGCATCTTGCATGGTTTCACCTCTTTGCTTGCTCCAGGTTAACAACGGTTCCCATCAGCGTTTTTTCTGCGCTGCTGGTGTCTTGTCCTTGCAGGGCGCGGATGGCTTGCGTGACCTCTTGCGCTTCCTGGATGCGTCCCTGTTGGATGAGCAGGGCACGGGTGCGCTCCAGCTCCTGCAACGCTTGCATCTGGGAGAGTTGCTGCGTGCGCATCCCCATGATGGTTTTCTCTAGTGCGCGTGAGGTCACAGCGAGCTGCAGTTCGTTCGCCACGCGCGGGTCTTGGGGCACATTGGCACGGGCAGGGTCGGTGACGAACTCCAGCACCACCTCGCCCGTGAGCGTCTCGGTGCGCCCTGTGAGGTTATCCTCATAGGTCAGCTTGAGCCGGGCGATGCGATAGATGCCGGCGGGATGGTTGGGGAACTCCAGCTCCAAGATGGGGGTGAGTTGGCTGCCGCGCTCCACATCCACCAGGCTCAGTTCGGCGGTGCGTCCGCGCAGGTGCAGCTCGCCCCCAAATGCCTGACGCACCTGCACCCAGCGCGCCAGCTGAACCTCCAACTTCAAATTGCGCGCGACCACCGTCATCAGCCGCTGCAGCTCCTGCTGGAAAATTTCGGGGATTCGCTCGGGGCGGTCGATGTAGTAATATTTGCCACCGCTGCGTCGCGCGATACCTGCCAGCAGCTCCTCGTTATAATCGGGACCGAAACCGAGTGCGGTGATGTGGAAGTGATGCTCCTTCGCCCGTGCCGCCACCCCCACGATGGTGCTGAAATCTTTGATGCCGACCGTTGGCTCACCATCGGTGAAAAGCATGAGGTGGCTCTGGTAACCGGGCAGGTTCACGGAGGTCACCTGCTGAATGCCCAGCACCAGTCCATCGTAGAGATTGGTCGTGTTGCCGGGTGTGAGGCGATTGAGATGCTCCTTCACCAGTTGCTTGTTCACGATTTTGCGGGGCGGCATCAGCACCTCGACGGTCTCCTCAAAGGTGACGATCGATAGCACATCCTGATCGCCGAGCAGGTCGACCACATAGCTGCAGGCGCGTTTGACATACTCCAGCGGGGTGCCCTCCATCGAGCCGCTGCGGTCGATGACGAGGCAGAGATTGAGCGGCGCGCGTCCGGTGGCGGTCTGGGCACCTGTGATTTCGACGAGCAGCCCCTCGCGTGCGATGCTGTTCGCCAAGGCGACAGGTCTGCCCAGCACAGGGTTCATGGTAAGGGCACGGGTAGGAGACGCACCTAATCCCGGCACGGCTTGCGTGCGGTTCGGGTCCACCGGCATCCCCATCGCCTGCGTTCGGCTGGGGTCCGCTGACGCCCCTATCGCTTGCGTGCGATTCGGATCAGCAGGTTGATCGAACGCCTGTGTCCTGTCCATCGCTGTTCACCTGCAGCATAAGTATACCTCTACCATCTGCTGCAAGCGCCACGACGCCTATAGAGTGTTGCAAAGTGTGGATTTATGAGGTGTGCGTGAGGGTAGCTGGCGAACAAAGCCCACGAACACCGGTGTTTCGGGTGGACGGTTGAGTCCTTGTATCTGCGTAGCTGGCGAACAAAGCCCACGAACACCGACCATGAGCCATTCGGAAGACAAATTGTGGGCGGTGCAAAGCCTTCGGGCTTACCTTCGCCACTTGGAGCCTGAATGTGCTGTAGGGGCGAGGTTGCCTCGCCCCTATTTGTTGGGTGTAGTTTATCACGCGCTATGCTAATCCCCGCTGTCGCTGAAGAAGACCTCCACGGGGATTAGGCCCATTTGCGCCGCGCGCCGGAACGCCTTCACCCGATTGTTCACATTGAGCTTCTCGTAGATGTTCGCCAGGTGGAAATCCACCGTGCGCTTGCTCACGAAAAGGGCATCCGCCACCTCTTGGGAAGAGCGTCCCTGCGCGATGAGACTCAGTACCTCGATCTCGCGCTTGGTCAACCGAACGGGCTTCTGCGATTGCCAGTTCCTTTGGCTCATAGTTTCGCCTCCACTCTGTTGCGATGGGTTTCCGCCGCCCGTACGGTCTTATTCCACATCCCGTTCGCCTTTTCACATAGAGGGTCGTTGTGCATCATCCGAATCAGACGCTATCAGGCGGTCTTGAGTTCCCGAATCGACCCACCAGTCGAAAATGGGGTATCATGCAGGGCATATTCTCAACGAAGGAGGTTATGCCAATGCAGACACCGAGTTTGCGTGGAGGCGAGTTTTTATTGCGTGAGGTGGAGCCGTCGCAGGTCTTCATCCCTGAAGATTTCGGCTCCGAGGAGACGATGCTTGCGCAAGCTGCCGAGCAGTTCGTGCGGGGTGAGGTTCTGCCGCGCAACGATGCCATCGAGAAGCAGACCGAAGGGCTTACCGTGAGCTTGCTTAAAAAAGCGGGCGAGCTGGGGCTGCTGGGGGCGGATTTGCCTGAAGCGTTCGGTGGGCTGGGCTTGCCCAAGACCACCAGTACCCTGATAGCGGAGAAGATGAGCCTCCAAGCGTCCTTCGCTGTCTCGTGGGGTGCGCATGTGGGCATCGGCACGCTGCCCATCCTCTTTTTCGGCACACCAGAGCAGAAGCACCGCTACCTGCCAAAACTTGCCACGGGCGAACTGATTGCCGCTTTCGCCCTCAGCGAAGCCAACTGTGGCTCCGACCCGCTGTCCGCTCGCACCAAAGCCACCCTCGCCCCAGACGGCAAGCATTACCTGCTCAACGGCGAGAAGATGTGGACCACGAATGCGGGCTGGGCAGACCTCTTTATTGTGTTTGCGAAGGTCGACGGCGAGAAGTTCACCGCCTTCATCGTGGAGCGTGGCTTCCCAGGCGTTTCGGTCGGGCGCGAGGAGCATAAGATGGGCATCAAAGGCTCCAGCACACGCCGCGTGATCCTGGACAACGCCCAAGTGCCTGTGGAAAATGTGCTGCACGAAATCGGCAAGGGACACCATGTCGCCTTCGGCGTGCTGAACATCGGGCGGTTCAAACTCGCTGCCGCCGCGCTGGGCGGCTCCAAAGAGGCGCTCACCATCGCCACCCGCTACGCCAAAGAGCGCCAACAGTTCGGGCAGCCTATCGCCAACTTCGGGTTGATACGCCACAAACTGGCTGAGATGGCGACCCGCATCTATGCCCTCGAAAGCACCGTCTACCGCACCGCCGGCATGCTGGACGAGGTGTTCCACGGCATCGACCCGCTGGCGCCCGACGCGAATGCCCGCTACCGCGAGGCGGATGAAGAGTACCCCGTCGAGTGCGCCATCCTGAAGGTCTTCGGCTCGGAAGTGCTGGACTATGTGGCGGACGAAACGGTGCAGATTCACGGCGGGTTCGGCTACACCGAAGAGTTCCCCGCTGCCCAAATCTATCGCGATAGCCGAATCAACCGCATCTTCGAGGGCACCAACGAGATTAATCGGCTGCTGATGCTGGATCAACTGATGCGCCGCGCTCTCAAGGGCAAATTGCCCGGTTTGATGGAAGCCATTCAGGCGATTCGAGCCGAACTCAATCAGCCCCAGATGCCTACTCCTGACCCCCTCGACCCACTGGAAGCCATCGGGCGATACATCGTGAACGCGAAGAAGGCGATTCTGATGACCGCGGGTATGGCGGCGGAGCAGGTGGGCACCGAGTTGGAGGAGAAGCAGGAGATTGTGGCGCACCTGGCGGACTGCCTTATCGCGCTGTACGCAACCGAGAGCGCGTGGCTGCGCACACGCAAACTGCAGCAGCAGGGGGTCGACATCACCATCCCGCTGGCGATGACCCGCGTGTTCGCCTATGAGGCGTTCGATGCCATCGAGGCGCATGCGCGCCGCGCCCTGCACGCCTTTGCGGAGGGCGATCTCCTTCAGATACTGCTCGCCGCGCTCAAGCGCTATATGCGGCGCACCAACGAGGTCAACACTTTCGCACTGCGTCGCCAGATTGCCGACTATGTGATCCAGCATGAACGCGCCTGGAGCGCGATGTAGGGGCTAATCGGTGTGGACGTTGCCCCCACCCCAGCCCTCCCCGTCCACGGCTCATTGCACGACACTTTTTGAAGACCCCCTCCGTTAGGTTCCCCATGCTTCGCAAGGGGAACCTGTAGGAGGGGGGCAAAATCTGCCTCACTTCCAGTTCGCCCAAAAACTGTCGTGTAATGAGTGTCCACGGGGAGGGTGTGGCGGTGCCTCTGCGTTCAGGGGGGATTCAGAGCGGTTCCTCATCGGGCTGCCAACCGTACTTGCCCACCAACGGCACGAAGACACACTCGCCATAGGTACGGGTGAAGAGTCGATCGCCCTGCTTGATAATCAAGGTCAGCACCTGATGGGTGCGCGAGCCGAGCGGAAGAAGCAGTCGCCCATTATGGGGTGAGAGCTGCTCCAGCAGCGGGGGCGGCACGCTGCCCGGCGCACCCGCCGTGACCACAATCCGATCGTAAGGCGCAAGAGGTGGGAAGCCGCAGGTGCCATCTCCTATCACCAACACAAAAGGCGGAAAATGCAACGCGGTCAGCAGCTGAAAGGCACGCAGTGCCAAGCGAGGAAACCGCTCCACGGTCACCAACTCCCGACAAAGCAGGGTCAGAATCGCCGCTTGATAGCCCGAGCCAGTGCCAATCTCCAGCACGCGCTCATCGCCCTGCAGCGCCAGCAGCTCCGTCATCGTGGCGACCAGCGAGGGCTGGGAGATGGTCTGCCCCTCCCCAATCGGGAGGGCATGATCGATATAGGCGTGCTGCCGGTACTCCTCGGGCACCATCAGGTGGCGTGGCACACGCCGAATGGCATCCAGCACGCGCTCGTCGCGCACGCCCTTCTCGCGAATGAGCTGGATGAGTTGTTCCCGCTCGAATTCAAAATCGGCTTCGTTCCCCAACACTGGGGATAATTCGGCGCCAAACGCACCCTCCCTGCACACACCAGCGGCAAGTTATATCGGGTAAACTCTCGATACTATGGTGGAGACCCATTTGAGCGATGTGCAGGCACAGGTGTGGCAACTGGACCAGCACTATCTGATGCGTACCTATCGGCGTCAGCCTGTGCTGTTCGTGCGTGGCGAGGGCGCCTATCTGTATGACCCGCAGGGCAACCGCTATCTCGATTTTCTGGCAGGGGTCGCGGTCTGCAATGTGGGGCACTGCCATCCCCATCTGGTGGCTCGTATCCAGGAGCAGGCGGCACGGCTGATGCATATTGGGAATCTGCTGTTGAGCGAGCCGCAGGCACGTTTGGCGGAGCGGCTCTGCCAGCTAACCGGCATGGAACGCGCCTTTTTCTGCAATTGCGGCGCAGAGGCTTGCGAGACCGCCATCAAAATTGCCCGTAAGTTTGCCAACATGCACAAGCAGACGCCCGATTACGAGATTCTGGTGCTACACCAGAGCTTTCATGGGCGCACGATGGGCGTGCTTTCCGCCACGATGCAGCCGAAGTACCAGAATCCGTTCGTGCCGCTGCTGCCCGGCTTTCGCGCTTTACCCCGCAACGATCTGCAGGCGCTCCGTGAGGCGTTCAGCGAGCGTACCGCTGCCATCTTCCTCGAACCGATTCAGGGCGAGAGCGGGGTGAACCCGCTGACCGATGAATACCTGCTGGAGGCGCAGTCGCTTTGCCGACGCTATCACGCGCTCTTTATGATCGACGAGGTGCAGACGGGCATGGGGCGCACGGGGCGGTGGTTCGCCTATCAGCATTTGGGGCTTGAACCCGATGTGGTGACGCTGGCGAAAGGGTTGGGGGGTGGCTTCCCCATCGGCGCGTGTCTGGCACGCGGTATCGCCGCCGAGATTCTGCAACTGGGCGACCACGGCTCCACCTTCGGCGGCAACCCGCTGGCATGCACCGCCGCACTCGCCACCCTCGAAATCATCGAGCAGGAGAACCTCTGCGAACGCGCGGCACAAGTAGGCAACTACCTGCAAGCACGCCTGATCGAGCTGCAAGCCCAGGGCGCCCCCATTCGGGAGGTGCGCGGACGCGGGCTGATTATCGGCGTGGAGCTGACCGAACCCATCGCCCGCGCCGTGGTCGATAGAGCCTTCGAAAAACGGCTCATCATCAACCCCGTGGGCGAGACCATCCTGCGACTCGTGCCACCACTGGTCATCAGCGAGCAAGAAGTGGACGACGCTATCGCCATCCTGAAGCAGGTCTTTCAGGAGGTGAAACCGTGAGCGCGATGCAGGTGGTGGTGTTGCTCTACGCCCTGATTATCGCGGCAGGGGGCGTGATGGGCTATGTGACTGCCAAGAGCACCATCTCCCTCATCAGCGGGCTGATAAGCGGCGCCCTGCTTTTGGGAGCCTTTGCCCTGACCTTCCGCTACCCCAAACTGGGCTTCGGCTTTGCCGCGCTGATTGCGCTGGCGTTGGGCATCTTCTTCCTGATGCGCTTTCTCGAAACGGGCAAATGGATGCCCGCTGGAATCAGTGTGGCATTAAGTGCCGTGATGCTGATTCTCATGCTGTGGAGCCTGCTACGCCCGAATCCGTGAGGTGAGTGCGATGGCACAGGATAAGATAGTGATTCGGGGAGCGCGCGAGCATAACCTGAAGAATCTGCATCTCGAGATTCCGCGCGACAAGTTGGTGGTTATCACGGGCATCTCAGGCTCTGGCAAGTCGACGCTCGCGTTTGACACACTTTACGCGGAGGGTCAGCGCCGCTATGTGGAGAGCCTCTCCTCCTACGCACGCCAGTTTCTGGGAGTAATGGACAAGCCCGATGTGGATTCCATCGAGGGACTGTCTCCAGCGGTGTCCATCGACCAGAAATCGACAAGCCATAACCCGCGCAGCACGGTGGGCACTGTCACCGAGATTTATGACTATCTGCGTCTGCTGTTTGCCCGGGTGGGGCGTCCGCACTGCCCACGCTGTGGCAAGCCCATCACGCGCCAGACCGTGGACGGCATCGTGGACACGGTGATGCGCCTCCCAGAGGGCACACGCATTCAGGTGCTGGCGCCGGTGGTGCGGGGGCGCAAGGGTGAATATCGCCATGTGTTCGAAGAGATTGCCCGCATGGGCTTCGTGCGGGTGCGGGTGGATGGGCAACTCTATGAGGTGAACGAGGTACCGCCCCTTGACCGCTATCGCCAGCACACCATCGAGATTGTGGTGGACCGGCTGGTGGTGCGACCGGGCGTGCAATCCCGCTTGACCGAGGCGGTGGAGACCGCTCTGCGCCTGGCGAAAGGGCTGGTCAATATCCAGATTGTGGACATTCCTTCGCGTTAGCCTGAATTCAGGGACTAATCGGGTGTATATTCTAACTCGATGTCGCCGATGCGCACGATGTCGCCCTCTTGGGCACCCAGCGCTTTCAGTTGCTTGAAGATGCCCAGCCCGCGCAGCCGTTTCTGCATGCGGTGTAATGCCTCCTCGTTTGTCAAATCGGTTACCTGCACAATTTCGCGGGGTAGGTCGCCTTCCACCACGAAGTGGTCGCCCTCGCGATAGACTCGAATGGGCGTCGGTTGGCGACGCGGCTCGGTCTCGGTAGGCTCGGTTAGGGGGGTGGGGGACGGAAGTGCTGCCACACGCTTTGCCAACTCTGCCACGAGCGCCTCCACCCCCTCGCCCGTGTAGGCGGAGATGAGGTAAACCGTGCCATCAGTCCCCTGCAGGCGCGCCTGCAGCGCCTGGCGAAGGGGTTCCAGTTGGCTCCGGTCGGGCACGGTATCGATTTTGTTGAGGGCGACGAGGGCAGGCTTTTGGAGCAAGGCGGGGCTATAGAGCTGCAGCTCGCGCTGCAGAATGTCCAAAGCGGTTAGCGGCTCTGGCTCGGCATAGGGCGAGGCGTCCAACAGGTAGAGCAGCACGCGGGCACGCTCGATATGCCGCAGGAACTGATGTCCCAGCCCTACACCGGCGTGCGCACCCTCAATCAAGCCCGGAATATCCGCCATCACGAAAGTGATGTCGTTGTAGCGCACCACGCCAAGGTGAGGAGTGAGGGTGGTGAAGGGGTAATCGGCGATTTTGGGGCGCGCGGCGGAGACGCGACTGAGCAGTGTGCTTTTGCCGGCGTTGGGCATGCCCACGATGCCCACATCGGCGAGCAGCTTCAGCTCCAGGCGGAGCCGTCGCTTTTCGCCTGGCAGCCCCTTCTCGGCAAATCGGGGCGCTTGGTGGGTTGAGGTAGCGAAGGCAGCATTCCCGCGCCCGCCTTTGCCCCCGCGTGCCACCACAAACCGTTGCCCCGCGCGTGAAAGGTCAGCCAATAGCGTGTTCGTGTCCGCGTCATAGACCAGTGTGCCGACCGGCACCCGAAGCAGCAGCGATTTGCCGTTGCGCCCTTTGCGGTTGCCCCCCTCGCCGTGTTGCCCGTTCTCCGCTTTGTAGCGCGTGCGATAATGATAGTCCAGCAGCGTGTTGAGCGACTCGTCCGCTATCAGCACCACATCGCCACCGCGCCCGCCATCACCCCCATCGGGTCCGCCACGCGGTACATATTTCTCGCGGCGGAACGAGACGCAACCGTTGCCTCCCGCCCCTGCCTCCACCTCAATCACAGCCTCGTCAATAAACATCGCTTCATCAGAGGGCATCGGGGTCGATGCCCAACTCGCGCAGCCGCTGGGCAAGTCGTTCTGCCCGTTGACGCTCCGCTTCCGCCCGTTGACGCTCCGCCTCTGCGAGCTGCTGTGCCTGACGGCGCAGTTCCGCATCTGTCGGTATCAGCTCGCCCTCTGCTGTGTAAAGACGCAGCCAACGGTACTTCCGCCGATGATACACCCCTTCCCACACCCCGAAATAGGCACCCAGCTGGTGGCTCCAGAGCCAACCGCGCTCGTTCGGCTCAATCGGTATATACTCCTCCTCGTGCAAGCAAAACCCCGCTAACTCACCCGAAAAGGCGTCATACCAGAAATATTCGGGTGTGTGGAACACTTTGGCGTAGAGCTGCTTCTTCTCCTCCCGATCCTTCTGGGCGGTACTCGGCGAAAGCAGCTCCACAATCAGGTTTGGATATTTGCCGTCTTCTTCCCACACAATCCATGAGCGGCGCGGCTTCGTGCCATCCACATCCTTCACCAGAAAGAAATCGGGACCCTTATACTGCGGGTTGCCCTGCAGGACGCTCTGCGCCTGGTTCAGGCTGTAGTAGATAAACATGTTGCCGCCACAGAAAAAGTCGGTACGCTCCCCAAACAGGCGACCGACCAGCTCATTCAGCAGCCAGATTTGCACCACATGCCAATCGCTCTCCAACGGTTCCCCGTCTCCTTCTGGCAGTTGCAGGTTTTTAAGATACTCAATGTCGGGTGCGCCGGGAGGCAAAGCCGGATGCGGAACACGGCGCCGAGCCTTCGGTTTGGGCACATCGGCAACTTTCGCCATCTTCATCACCTTTTAAAGAGTATACCTGCCGCTGAAGGGAGTCGAGCGCTCCACTTCATCTTGGCAGCGTCTTGAGATGCCCATTTGAGGGAAACGGGATATGCTCCACTCGGCTGACCAGCCCATCCAGCAGCCACAACACCACGCCGCCCGCGATGAGCGACGCCGTTACCAACCCCGAATCGTTGAACAAGACGGCAGCCCCAGCGCCCCAAGCTGCCGAACGGAGAGCAACTCGCATTACGCTCAGCCCGTACCAAAGCTGCAGGAGCATCCCCCGAAACCATTGCCAGAGCGCGACACTTAGCAGCCCGAAACTGAGCAGCGCCGTCATCAGCGGCAACGAGAACGCCACACGCTTCACCACACTCCACTTCGCCTGAATCAGCACGCTTAAATCCCCTGCCATCAGTGCCTGCCACGCACGCCCAAAATGGGATTGAAGCCGCCAATGTTGGTGGGCATCCAGCCAGGTAGCACACACCATCGCGCCTACCCCCATCATCAGCAGTGTTGGCACCAACAAGTGCTGGCGGAAGGGTTTGTGCTGAAGAGCAGCGAGCATAAGCCCAAAAGCCAGTATCATGGGAACCCACGCCCCCAGATTGGAACCGAGCATCGGTAGCCCAAAGGTGAGGGTGAGCAAGGCATAAAACGCTGTTAGTGCCATCATCCCGCGTGGACTGGGATGGAACCGCTCACGGCTCTCCAGCCACTGGGCAGGTGCGAACAGCGCGAGGGGCAGCACGATGCCCAGATAGGTATTATCCAGCCCATAGAGCCGCGCACCCTCCCAAAGATAGAGTGCCAGGAGTGAGCGATTAACCCCATAGCCACCCCCGATGTAGGTATCCAGCAGGATGACACATAGCACGACAAGCCCTGCTGCACTCAATAGGGGCATCTCCACCCAACGAGCAATCCCTGCCATGCCAAGCGCAAAGATGACCCACCCTGCCATCAACCACCCCACCAACACCGCGGCATCTCCCGCACGGTCGCCTGTCCATAGCTCGAAGGGACAGTAGCTGTACCAGATGGCGACGGCAGGAAATAGCAAAAGCACCGCCAACCCAGCACGATAGAGGCTTTGCATCCAGTCGCGGAGCCGCCCCCAGTACCAGAGGGCAAGCCCGCTCAGCACCCAGACGGCACCTATCCCCACAACTGCCACCAGCAACACGGGTGCTAACTCATGCTGCACACGCCAGTGATCCTCAATACGCTCCAGCGTGCTTCGCCCATTTAGCCCCAACGAGCGTCGCAGGGTGCGTGTGAGAGTGCGGGGCAGCATACCATTCCAGAAGGCGTGCCAGTCGGAAAGGCTGGACTCAAACGCAGGCGCACCCAAGCCGGAATACTTATCACCTTGGCGCCCAGCAATCGCTTGCAGAAGAGTCGGCACGAAGTCCACTTCCAATATCAGCCCAGTCCAGCGAGTGGAAGGCGAGGTCAGCAGACCCGATGGCTCACGCGCCGCATAGCGCACCAACGCGGTCAGCCGTGCCACCCCATCTAAACCGTTATCTGGCGGCTGCAAACAGACCACCCAGGTCTCGATACCTTCCGCCATCAGCAACTCCAGCGCAGTGTAATCCCAGCGTGCCATCTCAATCAGGACCCAATCCGCATCGAGGGTGGGGATTGCCACGCGCATCGATTCGAAATCAGGGAACGCTTTTGCTGGCAGAAAGCCTTTCGAACCCACCCCGATTAGCGCATAGGGGCTGGGCGCAGGCGAGTTCGGCGTGTAGAGGTAGAGACCGCGCCTGCCCACCTGCTCCAATCGGGCACCCAGCGTCTCGCTGAGCAGTCCCCGCCTGACTAATCCGCCTGCGTTCATCGCCAGCAAGGTAGAGTGCGGTGGGCTTATCCCTGTCCGCCGCAGGAAAACGCTCCGTGCCGTGCTACCTTCATATGGCATGGAATCGAGCCGGAGTTGCCCATCTTCCATCTCACCTGCCACGCGCATCCCTGTGGCGAAGCTCACGGCGCGTGACGCCAGCAGGGACCCCTCTTCACCGACGGGCACACGCTTCCAGAGCATCCACGCCGCCTGATGGGAAATGGCGCCGCTTAGCTGCTGCGGGGTCAACCCTTCATGCACCAGCACCAGCACCAGACTGGGGGTCGCCTGGGTCCAGCGCATCAGACTGAAGCAAAGAAAAAAGGTGAGGATAGCTCTCATCGCACAATAGAGAATCGGTTAAATTCGCCCGTCGGTTCGCTCCAATAGGTTTCCACCTCGCGCACGCATGCGCCCGGCGGACCCTGCTGCAGCAGCGTGAGCAGGGTCTGGAGTGCTTGCTCGCTTCCCTCGGCGACTACCTCCACCTCGCCGTCGGGCAGGTTGCGCACATAGCCCGTCAATCGCAACCGCACCGCATGCTCCATCACAAACGCTCGGTAGCCCACACCCTGTACATGACCCCGCACAATTGCGAACAGGCGCCGCATCGCACACTCCACTGGCAAGGGATTATACCGTCCAACCCCTCGCGCCCCATTAGCATCAATTTTAGAACAGCCCCAGAAGAAGGTACACTCCACGCGCTATGAGCTACAGAACCAACCTTACAGCACAAATCGAAAACGCCCTCCAACAAGTACTCGAACATGAAGCCGACACCCTCGCACGCGAAACAGGCTTCGTCCAACGCCAACGCAAACTCACAGGCAGTACCTTCGCCCACCTGATGCTCTGCGGTGCCACCAGCAATCCCTGTCCTACCTGCACCGAAAGGACAGCACGGTGATTCCGCTGCCGCGCGCGTTGGCGTCCGTGTGGCAGGGGCTTGGCGATAGCCAAGGCGCAAGCGCGGCGGTCAAGCTGCAAGTGCGGTGGGACTTGCGCACGGGGTGGTTGGCGGGACCCGCACTGCAGCCTGCGCGTTGCCACGACCGCACGACGCCGTATGGCATAGACGACTTGCCTGCAGGAAGCGTGGAGTTGGCGGACTTGGGGTACTTTTGTCTGGAAGAGCTGCAAGCGAAGCAGGCGTTGGGGCAGTATTGTGTGCGTCGCGACAAGCTGCGCACGGAGGTGCTGACCTTAGAGGGGGAGCTGTTGGACTTGCTGGCGTGGTTGTCGCAGGTACAGACCGAAGGGGAGCGTTGGGTGTTGTTGGGTGAGCGGGCGCGGTTGCCTGTGCCGTTGGAGGCGCGTGCTCATCGTGCGCGTCAGCGGTTGCGGGACTATGAGTGCAAGAAGGGTAGGCAGCCGACGCGGGAGCGTCTTGCGTTGGCGTCGTGGATGGTGGTGCTAACGCATGTGCCTGAAGAGTTGCTGTCGGCGCGTGCGGTGTGGGTGTTGGCGCGTGTGCGGTGGCAGGTGGAGATTTTGTTTCGGGTGTGGCAGAGCCGTTTTCGGGTAGAGGCGTGTCGCCGTCGGAATGTGGGGCGTGTGTGGTGTGAGTTGTATGCGAAGTTGAGGGGTGTGATGGTGTGGCACTGGCTGTTGTTGGTGTATCGCGGGGGTGTATGGGATCGGAGTTTGCCCAAGGCGGCGTGTGGGTTTCGGCGGTTGTCGGTGGTGTTGTGGGTGTGTTTGCGTTATGGTGGGAGTTTAGAGGGGGTTGTGGGGTTGTTTGAGTTGTGTTTGGCGACTTGTCGTGTGGGGAAGCGTCGGAGGTGTCCTGCGACCTTCCAGTTGATACTGGAATCGGAGGGCTTAACTTGATGCCAATGGGGCGCCGTCAACAGCGCCCCTACCCTCTTGTTATAGAGGGAGGTTGCGTAGATAGATGAGAAGTAGCACGGCGAAAAGCTCTTGCACCTGCACTGCTGTTTAGAGAACCCGACAAGCCATAAGCCCACCGGGTACAGAGTTTGTTTCCCAAGCACCTGAGTTATACACGCGGTGCTACGCTACCACGGAGCATATCCTCACAGGTGCTTGGCCCACCATTCGAGATAGCGTTTGAGGCGGTCGGCGCGGAGGTCGGGTGGTCCGCTGCGCGACAGCCCGTGGCTGGTCTCCTGCGGGTAGCGCACATAAAGCACCTCGCGTCCCAATCGCTTGAGGGCGGCGAACAGCTGATCGGCTTCGCTGATGGGACAGCGCAGGTCGCCCTCGCTATGCACAATCATAAGGGGCGTGTGGATGCGAGCGGCATAGGCAAGCGGCGACTGTTCCCACAGTTTCTGCGGCTCGTCCCAGAAATTGCCCTGCCAGTAGCGGTTGGGAATCATCGGAAAGTCGGAGGTGCCCGCCATGCTGACCAGGTTCACCACGCTGCGGTCGGTGATGGCGGCTTTGAAGCGGTCGGTGTGCCCTACAATCCAGTTGGTCATGTAGCCGCCGTAGCTACCGCCTGCCACGCCCATTCGTTGCGGGTCAACGAACGGCAGGCTCGCCAGATAGTCCGCCACATGCATCAGGTCGCGAAAGTCGCGGTTGCCCCAGTCACCCTTGATGGCGCGGGCGAACGCCTCACCATAGCCCCAGCTGCCGCGCGGGTTGGTGTATGCCACTACATAGCCCTGCGCGGCGGTCAACTGGAACTCATGGAAGAAGACGCGCCCGTACTGGGTGTGAGGACCGCCGTGAATCATCAAGATAGCGGGATAGCGGCGCGCGGGGTCAAAATCGGGTGGCTTCAGCAGCCAGCCATGGATTTTAACGCCGTCATCTGCTTCCACCTCGAACTCTTCGGGCGGCACCACCTGCACCTCATCCAGCAAGGGCTGATTGAGGGCGGTCAGCGGTCGGATGGTGAGCGTGTTGCCTTGCAAGGTACCAGCATAAACTTCGTGCGGTGCGATGGGTGTGCCATAGAGAAACGCGCCCTGATGCTCGCCCTTCGCCAGCGTGAAGGCGGCGATTTCGAAGTCGCCCATCAGAAGCCGCTCGAAATGGCTGCCCTCTACGCTCACGCGGTAGGGATAGACGCCCCCGCGCTCGCTGACCAGAAAATAGAGGAACTGCCCATCGGCGCTCCAGTGTAGCCCATCGCCACCGCCGAACTCGCGCACATCGGTCAGTGTGGCAACACCGATGAGGTTGTCCAGATGGGGAGTGAGGTTGGTGGCGTCGCCACCTTCGGGGGACACACGCCAAAGGTGGTCGCAGCGCGGATAGGGGTCATCGGGATAGGGATGTCCCAGATAGGCTAAGTAGCGTCCATTGGGCGACCAGCGCAGTGTGTATTTGGGTCCTTCGGGCGCATCCACCCGCTTCAGCTCGCCACCCTCCACCGGAACCAGCCAGATATCGATGCGGTCAGGGTCGTTATCGGGGTCAGGACGGCGATTGGACAGGAAGGCAATCCAGCGCCCATCAGGCGACCAGGTGGGGCTATATTCCGCGTAGGTGGGGTCGGTTGTTAGCTGTTTAATTTCGCCTGTGCGCACATCGACCACATAGAGGTGATAGCGTTGGTTAACGAACGCGCCGTCGCCATCCAGTCGCCAGTAGGCGCGGGTGATGATGCGCGGTGGATTGGACAAGCCCTTCTCTTTGCGCTCCTTGACCGCCTGCTCGCGCCATTCAGGCGCGGTTTCGCGATAGGTGAAGGCGATTCGGGTGCCATCGGGCGACCAGACGAACTCGCCGATGCTTCCCTCCTCCAGATTGGTGATGGGGCGCGCCTCGCCACCATCGGCGGGGATGACATAAATCTGCGTTTTGGGCTTCTGGCGATTGCTCACGAAGGCAATCTGTTTGCCATCGGGCGACCAGCGCGGTTGCGAGTCGTTCCATTCCCCGTAGGTGAAGGGGCGTGGTTCGCCGCCCTCAAAGGGCACAAGCCAGAGGTTTGAGAAGTATTTGTTCTTCTCGGCGTCGATCCATTTGTAGACGAACACGACCCGACTGCCATCGGGCGCAATCTGTGGGTCGCCCAGCATCCGTATCCGAAAGAGATCCTCAATCGTGATCGTGCGCTTCATCGCTGTTCCCTCCAAGCTACCGTCGGACCAGTCAGACAAGTCAGACTGGTCCGACAAGTCGGATTAATTGCGCAGCGGCTTGCCTTTCTCCAGCATGTGGCGCATGCGCTCCCAAGTCTTGGGCTGCTGCGCCAGGAAGCCAACCACTTGCACCTCCAGGTTGTAGAAGTACGATTCGGGCATCTCGGTGGGCTGGGTCAACTCGCCCCCTGTCAACACATAGGCGAGTTGGGAGGTAATCAGCAGGTCGTGGTCGGTCATGAAGTTGCCGCGTCGCAGGTTGTGCAGTTCCACCAGCAGGCGTGAATAGAGCGGGTCGCCATACGCCATTATCTTCGGCTCTTCGGGCGGCTGATAGCCCACCTCGTCGAGGTGGAGCACCTCCTGTTTCGCGGTCCAGAGGATGCGGTCAGGATTTACCACGATATGGTCTACGCCGTCGCGCAGGTAGCCCAGCTGGACACCTTCGAACGCGCTGGTGGCGACTTTGCCGAAGCCGAGCGTCTCCAGCACTTGGCGGATGGCGGGATAGGGATCGGCGTTTGGGGGCAGCGCGCTCAAGGCACGGCGTAGCATCGTGGTGGTACCACCACCCGCTGGAATGATGCCTACGCCCACCTCGGGCAAGCCGATATAGGTCTCTGCGCTGGCGACTACCTTGTCGCAGTGCATCGCCAGCTCGCACCCGCCGCCCAGCGTGTAGCCGAACACGGCTGCCACCACAGGCACCTTCGCATAGCGTAGGCGCAGCAGCGAATCTTGAAAGGCTTTGTCGCCCAGCATCAGCTCCTCGAAGTCGCCCGCACCTATCATCATCAAAAACAGCTGGATGTTGAACCCGACGGAGAAATGTTCACCGATACCTGTAATCACCAGCCCGCGTGCCTCGCGCTCGGTGCGCTCGATGCTACGGTGAAGCATCTCCATCACGCCCGGACCCAGCGTGTTCATCTTGGTGTGGATTGCCATGCAGTAGACGCCATCCCCCATGTCATAAAGGGAGGCATCGCTATTGCCCTCCAGTTTGGGCTTGTGGCGTGCCATATTGATGGGGGTGAGGAACTCTTCGTCAGGATGGTAGGGAGCAATCTGCCCGCTGCCTATCCAGACATAGACGGTGGTCTCGCCTGTGTCGGCGGTTTCGTAGAAGCGTGTACGCCCCTTCTGCAGCACTTGTTGGATCAGAGGCGGCAGTGCCATGCCCTCGCGTTGGAGCCGTTCGGCTGTTTCGGCGATGCCCAGTGCATCCCATATCTGGAACGGACCCAGTTCCCAGTTGAAGCCCCATTTGATGGCGTGGTCGATGGCGATGGGGTCGTCTGCCAGTTCGGGGGCGTGCTGGGCGACATAGCACAGCCCCTCCGCGTGCAACCGCCACAGGAAATGCCCCTCGCGGCTGTCATGGGCGACGAGCGCGCGCAGTCGCTCCTCCAGCGGAAGCTTCTCCAGCGGCTCCAAGTGCGGGAATTTGGGCTTCTGGCGCGGGCGATACTCCATCGTGTTGAGATCCAGCGTCTCGATGGTGCCATCGGGCAATCGGCGATAGAAGCCCGCCCCTGTCTTCTCGCCTAATCTGCCCTCGGTTATCATGCGTTGCACCACTTCTGGCAGCGTGAAGACGGCTTTCTCTTCGGGGGTGGACAGCCGCTCATGGAGATTGCGAGCGACGCTTGCCATCACATCCAGCCCCACAATATCTGCCAAGCGGAAGGTCGCACTGCGGGGATGCCCAATCAGGGGACCAGTCAGCGCGTCCACCTCCTCGATGGTCAGCCCAAACTGTTGCATCAAGGGGAAGACAATCATCATGCTGTGGATGCCGAGCCGATTGGCGATGAAGCCGGGTGTATCGCGTGCGATGACCACGCGCTTGCCCAGCACGCGCTCGGCGAAGCGCACCATCCCCTCCACCAAATCGGGTTCCGTCTCGCGGCGTGGGATAATCTCTAACAGCTTCAGATAGCGGGGCGGATTGAAAAAGTGCGTGCCCATGAAGCGTCGCTTGATGTCCTCGCGGCAGTCGTCGCTCATCTCATGGATAGACAGCCCGCTGGTGTTTGTGGAGAGGATGGCGTTCGGGTTCACATAATCCTGCACGCGCGTCCATAGTGCGCGCTTGATGACGGGATCTTCCACCACCGCCTCAATCACCCAATCGGCTTCCTTGAGGCGGGGTAAATCGTCCTCGAAGTTGCCGATTTCGATACGGCGGGCAAGCTCTGGTAGATAAAACGGCGCCGGCTTGAGTTTGCTAACACGCTCCAGCCCGCTGCGAGCGATGCGATTGCGCACCTCTTTGTGTTGGAGGGTCAGCCCCTTTGCCTCCTCATCCGGGGTAAGCTGGGTGGGCGTGATATCCAATAGCAACACTTGCCAGCCGATATTGGCGAGATGCGCCGCAATCTGCGCGCCCATCGTGCCAGCACCCAGCACAGCCGCCTTGCCTGTAGTCGAATGTTCATTCAGCATCGTCCATTGCCTCCTTCGCTTTGACTCGCTGGTTAGTCTTGCGAGGAGATTATACCCAGCGGATTTAACAGCGCCGTGCTGGATCGGTAGGGAAGCGCCAATCAGCACAGAAAATTCCCTTCATGCGCAAAGGTAGGGCTAAAATCGATTTTGATAGCGCGTGGAAATTTGCTGTGGAGACCTTCCTGCAGCAATGCATCGAGCTTCTGTTCCCTGCGCTCGCTCCCCTCATCGACTGGGGTCATCCGCCGACCTTCCTCAACACCGAGTTGCGCAAGATTCGCCCTGAATCGCAGACCCATAAACGCTTCGTCGATGTGCTGGCGCGCGTGATGTTCCGTGATGGGCAACCACGCTATCTTTATCTGCATATCGAAATTCAGGCGCAACCTGACCCACAGTTCCCTTTGCGGATGTTTGTTTATCACTATCGCATTTTTGATAGTACGCGCTTTGGTGAGGTAGTGAGCCTTGCTATCTTAGCCGATGCAGACCCGTATTGGCGTCCCGAACGATTTGAACGCTCATTGGGTGGCTGCGAACTCGCTTTTCGATTTCCGACGGCTAAGCTGCTGGATTTGGATGAGCAGGAATTGCAAAGCAGTCCGAATCCGTTTGCACTGGTGGTGCTGGCGCACCTGCGGGCACTCAAGGCGCGAGGCGATGTGCAATTGCTGTTTGGAGAGAAGGTGGAGTTGATACGAGCGGTGGCGCGGAGCGGGTATAATCCTGACGATGTGGCAAACTTGTACAGGGTGGTGGATTATCTGATGACGCTGCCGAAGGAATTAGAGGCACAGGTGGAGGAGATTGTACGGGAGGTGGCGCGGGAGCAGCGATTGCCCAAGCTCACCAACTTAGAGCGATTTGCGTTGGAACGCGGCGCACGACAAGGGCTGCAGGAAGGTTTAGAAAAAGGCTTGCAACAAGGCTTGCAACAAGGCTTGCAACAAGGACTGCAACAAGGACTGCAACAAGGACTGCAACAAGGACTGCAACAAGGCTTGATACGCGCAACCCTGAAGGTGTTGCAGGTGCGATTTGGCAAGGTGCCTCGGCGAGTGGAACGCCTGCTGAAGCAGATTACATCGTTGGAAGTGTTGGAGTCGCTCAGCGTGATGGCGGCACAGGTAGATAGCTTGGACGCCTTTGAACAGGCGCTTCAGCAGATGAGCCAACCCTCAGCAGACTCACCCGATACTCTCGGAAACGAGCCATCGTAGCGGACTGGTCATTCAGACGCTTGGAGGCGCCGAATGGCTTCCACGCTCTGGGGGTTCTCCAGTGCGCTGAGGTCGCCTGTGGGTTCGCCCAGATAAGCTGCGCGTATCACCCGCCGCATGATTTTGGCGTTGCGCGTTTTGGGCAGTTCGGACACGGCATAGACGGCTTTGGGCATCAGGGGTTTGCCCATCCGTTGGGCAACCAGTTGGAGCAGCTCTTGCGCCAGCGTATCGCTCCATGCCACGCCGGGCTTCAGCACGACGAAGGCGACCGCCACCTGCCCTTTGATTTCGTCCGGCACGCCGATAACGCCCGCCTCCACCACCGACGGATGTTCCACCAGCACGCTCTCGATCTCGGCAGGACCGACACGCTTGCCCGCGATTTTGAGCGTGTCATCGGCGCGCCCCAGAATGTACCAGAAGCCATCCTCGTCAATCAGGCAAAGGTCACCGTGGTCCCATGTATCGGTCCAGCGGCTCCAATAGGTTTGGAGATAGCGGTCAGGGTCGCGCCAGAAGCCACGCGTCATGCCAGGATTCACATTCCGCACCACCAGGTAGCCCACCTCACCCTGCACTGGCTCGCCCTGCTCGTTGAACACGGCAGCATCCACACCGGGCACCACCGTATTGAAACTGCAGGGCTTGAGCGGGCGCAGCACCACGCAGCCGAGAATGCCACCGGAAATCTCGGTGCCGCCAGAGTAGTTGATAATAGGGGCACGCCGCTTGCCCACATGCTCAAAAGTCCACAGCCACGGCTCTGGGTTCCACGGCTCGCCCGTGGAACCCAGTAGACGCAAGCTGGGCATTGGATGGCGGTCAGCATACGCTTCACCCTCGCGCATCAAGGCTCGAATCAGCGTCGGGGTGATGCCCAGCACCGTGATGCCATGCCGTTCCACCATCGACCAGAGTCGGTCGGGGGCGGGATAATCAGGCGAGCCGTCATACATAAACACCGTTGCCCCCAGAATCAGCCCGCCCATAATCAGCCACGGTCCCATCATCCAGCCGATGTCGGTCATCCAGCTAATGGTGTCATCGGGTTTGAGGTCAAAAAGGTGGTACATGTCCTGGGCCGCTTTGATGGGGAAGCCCGCATGCACATGGAATGCCGCCTTCGGCTTGCCCGTCGTGCCCGAAGTGTAAATCATCATGCAGGGATGGTCGCTGTCGAAGGGTGCGGGTGTGAACGCATCCGCTTGGAGCAGGTCGGTGTAGCGTATCTCCCGGCTTGGGTTCAGGCGCAAGCCGCGTGCTGCGCGCTCCACCACAATCACTCGCTCGATGCCCGACACCGCTTGCAACGCCGCATCAGCAACCTCTTTCATCGGCACCGTTTTGCCGCGTCGGGGGAAGCCGTCGGCAACAAACAGCCAGCGTGCCTCGGCATCCTGCAGGCGCGTCTGCACAGGCTCCGGTCCAAAGCCCGAAAAGAGCGGCAGCGCAATGGCACCCAGACGCGAAACAGCTAAGAGCGCCACCGCCACCTCCGGCACAAAGGGCAGAAACAACCCCACACGGTCGCCCGGCTGGACACCCAAGGCAAGCAGCCCGTGCGTGAGCGCGTTTACCTCCTTTAGCAGCTCACGATAGGTGTAGCGGCGTGTGATACCCTCCTCACCTTCCCAAATCAGGGCAACTCGGTCGCCATTGCCCGCCTGCACATGCCGATCCAACGCGTTATAGGTCCAGTTCAGTTGACCACCAACAAACCATCGTGCCCACGGCTTGCCCTTGCTCAAATCGAGTGTCTGCTGATAAGGGGTATGCCAATGGAAGCCAATATCCTCAAAAAAGGCTCGCCAGAACCAGTCGGCGTCGGTGATGGAGCGTTGCAAGAAAAGCTCGTAGGAATCGATCGCGTAGCAGCGCATCTGCGCGGTAATGTTGGCACGCGCAATGACGCCCTCGTCCGGTCTCCATGCGATTGGTAGGTTGAACTCCTGCATCGTTGCTGCCCTCCACGCGAATCATACCCGCTCGCGCCGGAGAATCAGCCACCCTGACAGCACCAACCCGATGAGATTAGGCAGGAAGCTCGCCAAAAGGGGTGGAATCGCGCTGCGCCCAAGGATGACCAGATAGCGTGCCAGCACCCAATAGAGAAAGATAATGGCGATGCTAAGGGCGAAACCCGCTGCCGGGCTGCTGCGTTGCGGTCGAATCGCCAGCGGCGCACCCACCAATGCAAAAATCAGGCTTGCCAGCGGCACGGCTATCTTATTATAAAGCTCCACCGTGAGTTGGCGCACCATCATCGGCTCCACGCCCTCGCTCCGATAGAAGCTAATCTGCTGGCGCAACTGGCGAAAGGAGCGGGCATCCACCTCCGTCAGCAACGCTTCGATCTGCAGGGGGGTGCGCTGTATCTGCACGCCTGCCACCGGCTCGGCACGAAACATCTGAAAACGCCCAAACTGCCCTTCCGCTGTGCGCCACCAGCCATCATAGAGCGTCCACTCATTTGTGCCGTTCCATTTCGCACGGCGGGCAAAGGCTATCACCTGCGGCTCGCGTGTCGTCCCTGCGCGATACTTGATGATGGTCACCTGAAACAGCTCTTGGGTTTGCGGGTCGCGCCCACCTGCCACAATCACATAGGAGTCGAGCCGTCCATCGCGCCACTGGGGAAACCCAAACGCCTGCTGCTCGGTCAGTTGCAGCTGCTCAAGGATGCGGGCACGGAGCGCATTGGCGCGTGCCGTCGCCCACGGCACCAGCGTCTCATTGCAGCCAATCGCCAGCAGGCTCACCAACAACCCTATCCAGAACACCGGCGCCATCATGCGATACAGGCTGACGCCCGCCGCACGCAGCGCAGTAATCTCCCAGTCCGAAGAGAGCCGTCCAAACCCCAGCAGCACCGCGAGCAACATGCCCATCGGCAGCGTCTTGACCGCTATCTGCGGCAAATAGAGCGCCGCCAGCTCCAACACCTGCACCAGCGGGATGCCCTTGACCGCATACTCCGTAATCATAAACACATAGCCCCCGGCAAAGATCAGGGTGGTGAACAGCCCCACGCCAAACAGCAGGGGTGGCAGCAGCTCGCGCACAATGAGCCAATCCACCAAGCGCATCAACGAAGAGGATACCAGATGTTTCGAAGCAGTTGCAAGACGGGGGGTGCCGCACCTGCCCCCCCGTCCTTCCACCGCGCCTAACACCCACTGCCGAAGTTGAACAGCACAATCAGGCGGATTGTCAAGGAGTTGGCAGCATGCGCACTCAACGCTTGCCCTTCTCACGCAGCAGGGCATCTATCCAACGCCAATCCTCCTCGCTGAACGGCGGCGGTGGCGGGTCGCCACGATAATCCACTCGCAGCTCATACGCCCCATCCTCATAACACTGTGCCACCACCGCTTGCAAATCCAAACGCGCGGGCTTATCCTCTCCCGCTAACGGAATCGGTATCACGGGCAGCCGCTCCCGAACCGTGCGCGGATACAGGTAATAGCGCGTCCGATCGTCCCCGCAATTCACGCTTATCAGGTAGTGCCAGCCCTGCGGGAGCTTCGCTTGCAACAACTTCGTCGGCGGCGCAAGCGTATATTCCCCACCGCGCAACAGATCAATCTCCACCAGATGCACCTCGCTTTGCAGAATTTCCTCCTGCTTGCGCAGATACAGCTCGCGCCCTTTGGAATACGCCTCTTTGTTGGAGGGGCTTAGCACCTCAATCACCGTCACAAGGCGCATATTGTTTTCGCGGTCGTAGATATGCACCATGCCTTCGGTATGGGGGATTTCGTCGAGCTGGAGAACGACGGGGGTATCGCACTGGGGTTCGAGAACGGCGACACTCTCTTTGTGGGCATACTGGCGCCGAAGGATGGCGACATCGGGCACGATTTCGCGCTCGACAAACTCCAGGTAGAAGCGTTCCTCGATGCTGGCGACATAGCGCGGGCGCAGCTGCGGCTGCAACTGGTTGCTTATGTGAACGATCGCGCGAGAGTGGAAGTCACTCCACAGGGAGCGGTCCTCCAGATAGGGGTCCATGCCGGGAAACGGGCTTGCCATGCTCTCACCTGAGGCAATTATACCCACCCTTGCGATTTGCACCCCTATTGCAGAGAGCGTGCAGCGTTTGTTGGGGGCTTCAAGGGTGCGATGGGAGGGAGGGCGATCTGAGCGTGAGCCAGATGCCGCTCATAATCAACCCTGCGCCGTACCACACGGTCGGGTGCAGCGGTTCGTGCAGCAGAAAGTGCCCGATGAGGGCAGCAGCGGGCGTCTGTGCCAGGATCGACACACCCATCCCGCCGATGGGCGCACGCTCCATCAGATAGAACCAGACCGAGAAGGCGAAGATGGTGCAGACCCCTATCAGATAGGCGAGCGCCCAACCCTGCGCCACCGTCAGTTCGGCAGGCGGTGGTCCCACCACTAGGGAAGCAATCAAGGTCAGCGACAGCCCAGCGAACAGCGACTCGATCCACAGCACCGCCACACCGGAATAGCGCACCGCCAGCGACTTCGCCAGCACCACATCGATGCTCTCGATCACCACGCCCATCAGCACCAGCAAATTGCCGAGCGTCGCGCCCGAAAATTCGCGCAGCAGAAGCCCCTTGTTCACTATCACCCACGCGCCCAGCAACCCGATGCCGATGCCCAGCGACTTGCTTAGCGGAAACGGCTCCTTGAGCCACCAGCGTGCCAGCAGCGCGTAAAAGATAGGCGAGGTGGACACCAAAATGGTGGCTTCGGTTGCCGTGCTGAGTTTCGCGCCCCAGAAATAGCAGATGTAGGTGCTGGAGACCCCCAGCGCGCCTATCCCCGCTGCCAAAGCGAAATCGCGCCAACGATTCGGGAAACGGTTCGCCACCGCGCGTCGGAACGCCGGCAGAAGCAGCAGCAGTCCCAGCCCCAGCGCCGTGCCCACAAAGCGAAACGCAGCCACCCACTCGGCACGATGGGTCTCCATCACCACACGCGCAGCGGGATAGGCGCCTGCCCACAGCACATTCAGCCCAATCAGCACCAGGAAAAGCCCCGTGCCCGCACTCCCCACCTGTGGCACAGATGCTCGGCTCAATATCGGGAAGTATACCCTCCTCTCACTGATCCCAGCCCAGATGCCCGTTAATCGAGACGGTGTAGACCGCTTGACCCGTCACCAAGCGGTAAATCGCCAAGGGCGTGTCCACGGCGAATTCGGCTAAAATCACGCCAATCGCCACCGCTCGCAACTTCTCGTAGCCCGGCAGACCCCAGTAGCGATTCACGAAGAGCTTCACCATCAGCACCACCATTAGCCCGAACCAGATATAGTCGATGCCGAAGTTCATGGAGAGCGCGTAGCCCGCTGGATGAATGGGGAAGCCCGGCACCCGATAGCGAATGAAATCGAGCAGCAGCACGAAGCAGAACGCCCCTGTGAAAAACGCCATCGCCGTCACATTCGGCGGATAGCGATTGTCTGCCAACTGCGTGATGACACCCGCCATGCCGCCTGCCCAGTCGGGTGCGCCATCCCGATAGAAGCGATTCACGCTGAACAACTCGCCCAAAAAGATGCCCGCTATCACCGCCAGCGCAATCACGAAAAACAGCCCGCGCTGATTGAGCCGCGCAATCTCGCCCATCTTCATCGATTCCAGTTGATAGGGCATCGGGTGCGTGCGGTGCAGGCGATTCATAAAGTGAAAAGTGGTCATCAGGCGCGCGATGGTCGACTCCGACAGGTTCTGCGTGCCCGTGAAGGCAATCATCAGCTGATGGGGTCCCATAAACGCCATCTCGTGGATAGGCGCGCCCAACTGTGCCCGCAACCGCGTTACAATCACACTGAACGCCATATAGAGTGCCACATAGATGGTCACCAGCCACCAGGGCAGCCCGACCGCCACGCCCAGCCCGATAAGCAGCCCCAGACTGACAATTAGCCCGATAAAAGCCCAGCGTGCCGAAATGGCATAACCCGCATCGGGGTTGAACCCTGTGCGAATCTCGTGCCAGATTTCGCGCAGGTAGCCTCGCGACGCCCACACCACGCTCACGAACAGCCCCAGAAACGCGCCCCACGACTGCTCGCTGAAATAGGGTGGCTGCGGCACCAGATAACCCCCACCGAACACCCCCTGCTCATACCCCATCGCGGCCGTGATGACCTGCATCCCCTTGCGCACAAAGTAGAACAGAATGCACGAAAAAAGCAAATCGTTCGGCACAAAGACCCCAATCGCCGACATATAGGGGAATAGCCCAACAGGGATCCAGCCCACTTGGTTCCATGGGGGGCTGTGGAAATACTCGTTCAAGCGCGCCAGAAAGCGCACCTTAATCGGGGGAATCCACGGATAAAAGAAGTTGAGCGCGTTCAGCGTGTCGATGGCTGCCATCACAGCAAAGCCGCCCCAGAGATAGCGGCTGCGCCACAAGGGCGCCTGCGGCTGACAAAGCAACATCGGCACCTGTAGAATGGGGAACGCCAACCGTTCCTGCTGCGTCCACAGACGACGCATCAGCGCATTGATGCAGAGCATCGCCAACGCCGCCGAGCCGAACAGCCCCATCCAACCCAGAAAAATGGGCAGCCACAGCGGCAACTTCGTCAGCGTATAGCCCAACCACTGCCCGCCTTGAGCGTAATCTTGGAGCGATTCCCCGCTTTTGAAGAAGAGCCAGCTCGCCACATGGGGCAGCACACGCGTCTTGTAAGCGTTATTCTGGTCGGCATACAGCCCGAACGCGTGCCACAGCGGCGCCACCACCGCCATCCACTCGGCGGACATCGCCGTGCCCACAAAAAGGATACTAAAAAGCACCACCAGATCGGGCGTCTTCAGGAACCAGCAACGGGTGAGCCACCGCCCGATAGCGTTCAACAGCGCCACCGCCATCAGCGCCGCCACGGGCGGAATAATCAGCGAGAAAATCACGCTCACCACGCTTTCCACCGCCCAGTAGGTGGTGAACGGCAGCAAACCGAACCCAATCAGCAACGCACGAAGCCGAATTGGGTTCGATGCCTCAGAGTGCGGAGCCGCGCTCGATCCAGCTGAAACCTCTTCCAATCTGGGCTGCGTTTGCATCGATAGAATTTCCTATTCGACGGGCAGCTTGAGCGTCCTGCTCAGTTGTCAGGCAAACCCAGAATGGTTCGGCGGGCGCATACCGCCGTCTGGTATACTGCCGCCGGAGGTGTGCGACAGAGCGATGCGACGGCTGGATACGGTCTGCTTGCTGCGTCCCGAAGAGGTGCCGCCCTCTCATGAGAGCCTGCGTGTGATAAGCGTGTTCAATCCGGGTGTGGCACAGGTGGGGGATGCGGTATGGCTGCTGGTGCGTGTTGCCGAAACCCCGCGTGCGGTGCGCCCCGGCTTCGTCGGGCTGCCACGCTATGAGCCGGGCGCAATCGAACCCGTGATCGACTGGCTGCCCGAAGAGGCGGTGGAAGCCCTCGACCCGCGTGTGGTGCGTCTGCGCGCAACGGGACATATCCGCCTCACCTTCGTGTCGCACCTGCGCCTGGTGCAACTCGATTCGTCGGGCAAGCGCGTGCAACACATCGCCCCAACCCCCACCATGCGTCCCGAGACCGCTTGGGAGACCTACGGCGTGGAGGACCCGCGCATCACACCCCTTGAGGGACGCTTCTATTTCACCTATGTTGCCGTTTCACGCCATGGGGCATGCACTGCGCTCGCTTCCACCACCGATTTCCACACCATCACCCGTCACGGCATCATCTTCCCACCAGAGAACAAGGATGTGCTGCTGTTTCCGGAGCGCATAGCAGGTGAGTATGTGGCGCTGCATCGTCCGAATCCGAACACCCACTTCCACGCGCCTGAGATGTGGATTGCCTATTCGCCTGACCTGATACGCTGGGGTCGCCATCAGCCCCTCTATGGCGGCGGTCGTGAGTGGGAGAGCGATCGGATAGGCGGCAGCGTGCCCCCCATTCGCGTCCCTGAAGGTTGGCTCGAAATCTATCACGCCACGCGCCGCGTGCCCGGTCAGGTAGGTATCTACACAGCCGCTGCCATGTTGCTCCACCCAGAGCAGCCAGCGCGTGTGCTGAAGCTCAGCCCGAATCCGATTCTGGTGCCGGAGGCAGATTTTGAGCGCGAGGGTTTCGTGCCGAATGTCATCTTTCCCACGGGTGCCGTCGTGCGGGGAGACACCCTGCTGATTTACTACGGTGCAGCGGATACCTGCACAGGCGTAGCGGAACTCGCCCTGCGCGAGGTGCTGCGCTTTTAGCGACACGCCGTCGGGTACAATCCCTTTATAGGGAGATAGAATGGCAACCATCACGCGCGAGCAAGTATTGGAGACGCTTCGGAACATCGTTGACCCCGACCTGCACCGTGATATTGTGTCGCTGGGGTTTGTGAAGGATGTGGCGATTTGCGACGGCGCAGTGAAGGTGGTCATCGAGCTGACCACCCCTGCATGCCCTGTGCGGGATCAGATGAAAGCCCAGGCGGAGACGCTCTTGCGTGCGTTGCCGGGCGTGACCACCGTGAATGTGGAGATGACGGCTCAGGTGCGCCAGCGCACGATGGCACCGGAGGACATCCTGCCCGATGTCAAGCATATCGTGGCGATTGCCAGTGGCAAGGGAGGGGTGGGCAAGTCGACGGTGGCGGTGAATCTGGCGGTTGCGTTGGCGGAAGCGGGCGCCCGCGTGGGCTTGCTCGATGCCGATGTGTACGGACCCAGCCTCCCCAAAATGCTGGGCTGTCAGCATGAGAAGCCGCTGGTCGAATCGCAACAGATCATTCCCATTCGTCGCTACGGGCTGTCGATTATGTCGCTGGGGTTCCTGCTGGAGGAGGAGCAAGCGGCGATGTGGCGCGGTCCGATTGTGGCGGGCACGGTGCGCCAGCTCTTTGTGGATGTGCGCTGGGGCGAGCTGGACTATCTGATTGTGGATTTGCCGCCGGGCACAGGCGATGCTCCGATGACCACCGCGCAGCTGGTTCCGCTAACCGGTGTGGTGATTGTGATGACGCCGCAGGAGGTCGCTGCCAGCATCGCGGGCAAGTCGGCGGCGCTGTTTCGTCGGCTGAACGCGCCCATTTTGGGCGTGGTGGAGAACATGGGCGAATTTGTCTGCCCACACTGTGGCGAGCGCACTCTTATCTTCCCTGGACCGGGTGCGCGTCGCTTCGCCGAAAAACTGGGCGTGCCCTTCCTGGGTAGCATCCCGCTTGACCCTGTGATCAGCCTCGCCAGCGACGAAGGCAAACCGGCGATTCTCGCCGCGCCCGAATCGGCGCAGGCGCGCGCCTTCCGCGAAATCGCTCGCCAACTGGCTGCCCAGATTAGCACCCTCTACTTCTTCTCGCAAGCACATCCACCCGAATCTTCGTAATACCAACTGTGCGAGCAAAGTTCACCCAGTGCCCCCTCCTTTAGGTTCCCCCCGCTTTGCGAGGGGAACCATGCATGGGGTTGGTTCCCTCCACTTCGCGAGGGGGAACCGTGCAGGGCGCACTCGTGCGGTTCCCCCTGCCTGCAGGGGGAACCTGCAGGAGGGGGTTCCCCAATGCCCGCGTTTTGGTGAAGTTTGGTTCAGCAATTAGTATTACTCCATGGGAAGCCACTCGGCGGTGCAGCCGTAATCCTGCAGGAGCCTGTCCAGTTCGGCGCGCAGCGCGTCGAGACCGCCTGTGGGGTCATGCACCTCCAGGCACACGGATGCCGCGGGCAAGGTGCGCAGCGATTCGGCGGCTTTGAGCAGCGGGTAGAGCAGGTTCGTGCTGGTGCGCACGCGCAGCGCGAGTGGGCGTGCGTGCGTGGTCGGTTGCGACGGCGCAACAGGCACCGCTTGTGGAGCGACCAACACCGCTTGGGGGCTTTTGAGCGCGTCGTCGGGTACCTCCTCGCCGAAGTAGTGCTGGTCGCCTACGCGCACGCCGAACACGCCCTGTTTGACGCCCTCGCGCACCGCCTTGTGCAGCACCTCCTGCGGCTTCGCCGGTATCGGCTGACCCACCACGCCCGTGAACAGATTGCTCGCCTGCGCCAGCGGCACCTCCTGCTTCGTCTCGACCTGCAGCGCCTCCTTGAGGTACTCAGGCGCCAGCTGCTCGAGCAGGATGCCCGCCTTCTCCAACACTTGCTTCACATATTCGTCTAAGGTCTTCGCGGTCTGCGGCGGATCGACGGCTGACACGCGCTGCACCGCTGGCGCGCTCTCGGCAACGCCCTGCGCATGAGCGCGGGTTTGCAGTGAACTGACATCCGATATGCCCTGTACCGCCGCTTCGCTGGATTGGTGGACATACTGGGAACTGGGGCGGTAGACCTCTTGGTAGGCATGGCGCAGCAGCGCCTCCACCTCCGCCTCTTTGTCCTTCAGCTGCTCCTTGAGCTGTTGCTGGTCGTCCTTGTCCATCTCTTTGAACGAGGGTGCGCGCGCCAGCTCCTCCAGCGCGAGGCAGCGCCGCAGTGCGGTGCGCACTGCCGCCACGCGCGAGCGGTCGGGCACAAGGAACACCAGCATATTTTTGTTGATGCGCACCCCGTCGCCCGCGCGCTCGACGGCTTGTCTCATCCACTCCTGTGGCTGCTCCTCGTGCAACGGCAGCACCACCAGCGTCGGTTGTGGGCGGTCAGGAATCAGCTCGGGCGACTGCGGCGCCACGACCACCTGAAACACTCCCTGCCCTGTACCCACCAGCGACTTCAATCGCTCCACCAACGCTTGCTCGACCGCCTCGTCGCTGATTTCGTTCTCGAAGTCCAGCACCACCTTGTTGAGGTTGGGCTTCGCCGTGAAGAGATACCGACGGTCGCGGTAGCGCAGGTACCATAGCTCCTCGCGCAGTCGCCCCAGCACTTCGGACGCCAACGCGGGGTTGATTGGCGGGCGCAGCAGCGCGGTGCGCAGCTCCTCTTCGGACGCGCCGCCGACGCTGGTTGCCGCCGAGATGCTGTATAAAAACACGCACGACGCCGCGCCTTTGCCCAACTGCTCTTTGGCGTACTCGCCGCCCAGCTTCTGCTCGATCTCGCGGGCGCGCTGCAGCACATCGCCCGTCACGATGGCGTCCCAGCCGCTGTCGAGCAGGCGCACCACCTCCCCACGAATGTGGCGGTCTGCCAAGTCGATATGATGCGGCTGTATCAGTATGGCGGAGCCGTCCCGCTGATTGAACAGGCGGCGCAGCACGAGCGCGAGCAGGCGCAGCGCACCGCGCGTGCGCTGAAACTGCGGATGCGGTCCCCAACGCTCGTAGAGCAAATCAATCAGCTCAGGATGGAACGGGTAGGCGTGCAGCATCCGCTCCTTGTAGTCGGGCGTGCGCAAGCGGTCGGGGAAAAAGCGAGCGTACTCGTCGTAATAGTCGCGCATCGCCTCGACGGCGCGGCGCTGGTCGCGGTCGTTCCCAACGCTTTTGAACAGCCGTCGGCGCAGCACGCCGAACACCTCGTCTTGGGCGACGGGCGTCTCCACCATCTCCAGCCGTCCCAGCACCTTCTTGGCGTATTGAAACAGCCGTTCCGCCGCCTCGTGGCTCTCGGCAGGCACTTCGTAGGACGAGGCGGGCAGCGCCAGCACCAGCACGCTTTGGGGCGTCGCGCCGACCGCCGCTGTCAGCTCGCCCAAAAACGCGCCCGTCTGCGCCATCAGGTTGCTGTCGCCCACCCGAACCGCCTGCGCCTTGACCAGATACTCCAGCACCTCATCCATCAGGATGAGCGCGGGCTGGTAGCGTTGCAGGAAATCGGTCAGGCGTGCGCTGCCAGGCGCGGTGCGCGTCTCGTCGGCGTCCGCCAGCAGGTGGTAGCCTTCGCGTCCCCCCAGCTGATACGCCAACTCGCCCCAGAGCGTGCGGATGGTCAGCCCGTCGTCGGTGAGTCGCTCGCGTACATCGAGCGCACGCCCGTCCAGCACCGCCGTATGCACACCCGTCGGCAGCGCACGCAAGTTCAGCCGCTGCAGAATCGCCTGCACCGATTCGTGCGCCTGCGCCGCTTCGGGCGAGCGGGCGATATGATACAGCGCGGTCATCGTGTGCGTCTTGCCGCCGCCAAAGGGCGTCTCCAAGCGCAGGATCGGCGCGCCGCGTCCCTGACCCGCCAGCCGACCCACCACCCGCTCCAGCAAGTCCGAGAGCGCCCGCGTCATATAGGTACGGCTGAAAAACCGCTCCGCGTCCGTGTAGTCCTTATCTGCCGAGCCGTGCGCCACATGGTGCAGGCTAATCGCAAAGAGCGACGGGTCGGGGTCGCGCAAAAACACATCGGGATGCGGCTCGCAAACCTCCCAAACGCGCTTCACTGTTCGTGTCGCCATCGGTTGCCTCCTCACTCAAAGAGTTTGCCTTGCTGGCTGGCGGCGTGCGCTTGCTCGGCTTGGCGCAGCAGGCTGCGCTTGCTGCCCAGCAGTTGCGCCAGCACGGTCGCCTCCTCGTGCAGCGCGTCGCCAGAATGCGATTGCTCCACTTCCAGCAACGCCTGCGCCGTGCGCCAGAGCGGATGCTCCTCCGATAGGATACCCCCGCGCCCCAGCAGGCTGGAGAGCAGCTCCGTCTCGCCCCGCCGCCACAAATACAGCAGCAGATGGAGATGGTCAATTTCGGGCAGCGTGGCGAACTTGCCGTCGTCTACCGCCTGCTGGATGCTGTTTTTGAACCGCGTGTGGCGCACGCGCTCGGCGAAGATGGGCACATGCACCACATCCCGCGTGCGCGCCACAAGGCACTCTTCGGCGAGCGCGTCCAGCTCCGCACCCGCGCTCTTGGCGAGTTTGTTCGCCTCGTCGAACGAGAGCGCGTCGCCCCCATACGCCCAGCGGTAGAGCATGTAAAAGCGCGTCGGCTCGTCCAATTGCGCGATGCCCATCTGCTCCAGCGCGAACGCCGACACGATGCCGCGCGTCTCCTCCAGCAGTTGCCCGACGGTGATCTCCGAGCCGTCGGGACGCATTACCTTGCGGTACTTGCCGAACACGCCCACCGCAGGTCCGATTGCCGAGATGAAAAAGTCTGCCCCGCGAATGCCCGCCTTCCAGAACTCCTGCAGCCGCTCACGCACGATCTGCTCCAGCGACGCCCGCACCTGCGCATACCAACCGACCGACGCCTGCTCGGGGCGACGCCGACACGCCATCAGAATCGTGCTTTGGATCGCGCCTTTGCCCCGCTGGTGCGTGGACGCCTCCATCTCGGTATGCACGGGGAACGACGCCGTCGGGTACAGCCCCGCATCCAGCAGGCTCTGAATCAGACTCTCCCACGCCTCCGTAGAACGGTGCGTGAACATCACCACCGCCATGCCCTCGGGCTTCAGCACACGGTAAATCTCCTCGAAGGACTTTTGCATCAGCCGTTGGTAGTGTTTGTGGGCAATCTGCTCGCCCTGTTTTTTGCCCCCGAATCGGGCGGGGTTGACCACCGCCTCCTCCTCTTTGGGCGTGAGCAGGGTCTGAAACGCTTCGGGGTACAAATCGCCCACAACGCGCCGCAGCCACACATAGAAAAAGTCCGCAAGGTCGGCATAGGGCACATTGTCCGCATACGGCGGGTCGATGACCACCGCGTCGAAGTGCTTGTCGGGAAAGGGCAACGCGGCAGCAGAGCCGAGATGGGCAGAACTTGTTAACGCCTTTGCAGCGAAGGTATGTTTTAGACCCCCAAAGACCTGGGTTATCCCGTTAGACCAAGACCCTGGAGCAGCTTCTATTGCGTTCACCTCCGCGTAATCCCATGTCATATGCAGGTGGTGCCCAGAGAATGCGTTTCGGATAGCCTCTGCGTCTACTTTCCAACTCGCCAACGAACAGTTATACTGCGTCGTAAAATCAAGCAAGAACGCCAAATAAGTCGCCACGGCTTTTGCGAAGTCGGGGTCGTTGGTCTCCTGCAGGATGCGCCGATGCGCCTCGCGCACCCACTTGCCAAAAGTGCAGAGCGCCAGCAGCTGGCGGGGGTTGAACAGTTGACCCCACTGGCGAATGCCGTAGGGATACTCGCCTGACACTGTGAAGTTGTTGCCTATGGACGGGAGCATCGGCTCATCAGGGATCCAGCTCAGTCCGAACGCCCATGGGGATGGGGTTTGCGTAAGGTTGTGCAGGGCGGCTTCGGCGTTGTGGAAGGCGGCGTGGTCGTGGGGGGCAGCGATGCGGTAGGTGCGTCCCTGTCCTCTGCCGCGCGTGGTCACGACGGCGACCAGTCGATGCCCCATGCGTCCCGCTTGCGCCTCCGCTTTGACATACTTCTCGTCCGCGCTGGTGTGGCACACGAGGCAGACGGCGTTCCCGCGCGCGACAGTGCCCTCTGACGGGTCGAAGTCGATGGCTTTGCCCTCCACGATGGTGAAGTCCACCTGTTTTGTGGTGTAGTTGGGGAGGGGTTTGAGCGCGACCGCCTTATTCGCTTTGCGGGCAAGCCAGAATTGGCGGAAGAGGGGGATTTCCGCGCCGCAGGCGGGGTTGGGGCAGCGGATGGTGCGGCTCCAGATGTAGGCAATCGGCGTCTCGCCGTTCACCTGCGGGTAGAACGGCGCGAGTGCCTCTTTGGCGCGCTCCAGCACCCACTCGCCCCAGCGTTGCACCTCGCTGATTAGCCTGTGCCCGTAGCGTTGGGGGTACTCGACAGTCGCCTTGAGGATGAGATACGCCACGGGGTTATACTCAACAGCGTAGGCTTGTGCGCCGAGTCGCAGGGCTTCCAGCGGGATGCTGCCGCCTCCCGCGAACGAGTCCAGCACTTTGGGCGGCTGCTCGCCGAAGCGTTGGCGAATGCGGCAGCGCGCCTGCTCCAGCAGGTAGTGTCCGCCGGGGTCGCCGTCATGCACCTCCCAACGGCACAGGTTGGCGATGAAGCGTGCGTCCACTTCCGAGTCTTCGGTAAGCAGCGCGCCCAGCACGGCTGCGCGCGCGGTCACCAGCGGTCGCCTCGCCCACCACACATGCAGGGTGGAGATGTGCCCGTGTCGGATGGCTTTCTCGCGCCGCGCCTCTGCGGACAGTTCGCGGATCGGCAGCACCGTTTCAATCAGGAATCGCTTGCTCATTGCCCAGTCTTCCCTCGACCAAGATTATCGGATACTTGGGGTGGAACCTCGACAATTCTATTTGTCGTTAGGCGCGAGGTTCCTGCTTGTTGGCTCTATCGTTTATTGCTTATTCGCCTGCTCGCGTTTAGGACGAGGCTCTCGATTTTTTGGACATGTCCTTTTTTGTTTTGGACATGTCCACAGTTTTGGACGGTAGAGCATAAAATATACCCCGCCGCTGACCTTGGCGTGCGAGCAAGCCTTTTTGCACGAGTTTGGTCAGCAAGTTTCGGGCTTGCGGTGAAGAGATTTGGCACAGCTGCGCTGCCTCCCGACGGGTAATGCGTCCATACTTTTGCACATACTGAAGCACCATCTGCTCTTGTTGCAGTGGTTCGAAGCTGCGTTGGCGCACATAGGAGGATGAGATGCCCAATCGGCGGTAGGTAGCAGCCGAGAGGTGGTAGGTTCGCGCCTTGCGCTCGCCGCGTCCTTCCACCAGTCCCGCTTCGACCAGTCGCTCCAGCACGGCGCGGGCGTCCGCATCGGATTTTTGCAGCAGTCGGGCGGCTTGCGTGGTGGTCAGGTTGCGCTCCTGCCACAGGGCATTCAGCAGGAGCAGTTCGTCCAGCCGTAGCGGGCGTCCCGCTTGATTCGCTTCGGTTACCAAGCGCACGAATGCGAGGTTTGCCTGTCCGCCAGGGAGCGCCAGGACGACATCTGTCGGCGTGCTGCGTTCATAGGAGGGCGCAGGGCGTCCGTTGCGGAGTTGTTCAGTGAAGAGGATGTCGATGCCGCGCCCTGTGCGTTCCACCAGACCTGCTCGTTTGAAAGCGTCTGCCAAGAGCGGATTGCGCGGGCGCGGCGGCGTGACGAGGATGTTGCCCAAATGCACGCCTTCTGGGAAGCCCCCCGGATTGGAGATCTCGATGCGGTCGTCGTGCCACTGGATGTGTACCGCGCCCGAGCGCGTGTAGTCGCGATGAATCAGCGCGTTCGCAACGGCTTCACGAAATGCCCGTTCCGAATATTCGGGCACGCCCACCCGCAAGAGCCCCACCATGACCTCCTCTTCGCGATAGTGGGCACGAAAGCGTTGCAGCACTTCTTCCATCGCTCGAAGTAATGGGTAGCGGAAAAACTCGTTCACCTGTACCCGTTCGCCCCGAAGCACTTGGAAGGCGACTTCGTGGGTGGGTAGGAAACGGCGTAAGGACGATTCCTTGCCAAAGAGCAACAACCCTAACACGCGGATGCGGCTCACTGCGTGATTAGCCTCCACCGCGCCCAGAGCTTTCGCCAGATCCTCGTTAGACAGTTGTAGCAACGCTGTGTCGCCTTGTCCCTGACTTTCACGCACGAATCGGCGCAGTCGCTCAAATTCTAACGGGTCTAAGTCGTCCCATGTCGCGCCCTCGACGACCACTGCCGAGTAGTCCAAAAGCCCGCGGGTTATCTGCAAGGATTGCATGTCGTGGAAGTGCATCGGGACGCATTCGGGCAGTCCCCGCCCGCCGATGGCGCGTCGCAGATAGACGCCATCGGTCGTACCCACAGGGACGCGGACAGGCGGAACCTCGATGGCGATAATTTCCACGCCTTCAGGGTGCAGAGGCACGAGATGCACTTGCACCGAAAGGGAGGGACGGGTTCGGTTGGCAATCAGCGCTTGCAAGCGCAGCGGGTCGGTTGTTTGTTCGTGTCGTGGGCGTGCACCTGTTGGCTGTCCGTTATCTTCTACGCCAATCAGCAGCCAGCCGCTTTGTGCGCTGGCTCGATTCGCCATACACACAACCGCACGCACGATTTCGTCGTCAGAAAGTTGCTTCTGACTTTCACTCTTGAACTCAATGTCCAGGGTTTCGCCTTGTTGGATGAGTTGGCGTAGCAGCTCGGCGTTCATTCCTGAATCGCCTCCTTCCAGCCGTCGATGACGACCTTGATGACACCCGTGATGGGTTGCACTTGCAGGCGGGCGGCGGGGTTCTGAATGAGGTGCAGTTGGGGTGCGGTGAGCGCGTTTTCGACGATGTAGAGCCAGTAGGCGTCCTGCAGGCGTTGTGCCATCTGCCATTCATGGGGTGTGAGCGTCACCGCGCCCGTGGTGGCGAAGGCTTTGACCTCGATGTAGCGCGTTTCGTCGGCGCCACGCGAGAGAATATCGTATCCGAGAAACTGACTGCTGACATCTTCGGGGTGGCGTCCCTGACGGCGTTCGTACTCCATCGCCGCGTGCATGCCCGCTGCCTCCACCTGACGCTTGGCAGCCTCGTCGGGCGTGGGTGTGGTTTCAGGCGCGACGTCGGGCGTCACCAGGCTCGCCTCGACAAGCAACTTAGGCACAATCAGGGCGACCGCCTCCAGATCGGGCTCGTGGGATTGGATGCACCGCTCCTGTTTCAAAGCGTCAAGCCGTTGCTGCCGCTCCTGCACTAACTCCTGAAGGTTCTGTTCCTCTTGGCGGATGGCGGCATCCATGTCTTCGCCCTCGTCGCGGCGCTTTTTATAATCGAACAGTTTGTCTTGCGATTCCCGAATCAGCTGTTGGTAGGACTCTTCGAGCCAGCGTTTTTTGATGGTGTATTCGCGTTCGCGTCGGGCGGTGGCTTCGGATTCCAGCGCGGCAAGGTGCTGCAACGCGGCGTGGTGCGTCTGCTCGTTTGCTTGCTGAAGCAGCGACGCCAGATGGTCGGGCAGAGGCGCGCCGTGCGGGAACTCTTCCAACTCCCAGAGCATGCGCGGGTCTACTTGGCGCGTCTCACCGCTGGTGAAGTCGTAGAAGAGGGCGAGGAGCCGTTCCAGGACGGGATTGCCCAGCCCATCGGTGAGCCGTGCGCGGTAGAGCCAGAATGAGCCGTAGCGTCCCTGTTCGTCCAGTAAGATGGCGCGTGCGGGTCGGCTGCGTGTAAGGAAGCGATCGATGAGCGCGTCCAGCACGGGGTGTCCGGGCGCGAAGAACTCGGCGTGGGCGGCACGCGCCACCTGCCGCTCGAACGCTACGCGCACGCCCTTGGCAAACGCATCGGCGGCGAGCCTGTGCTGCTTGAGGAACGCGCGCGGCAGGCTCATACAAAAGACCCCCTGCGCGCGCGGCTCCTCGGTGAACTGTCCGCCGACCGTGCGCACCGCAAGGCGCGTGAAGCGCTCCACATCCCACGGCACGAGCCGCCGTAACAGCGAGACGGCGGCGTCGGTCTGCACGGCGGAAAGGTCGATATGGTGCGTCGCCAAGGCGTTCTCTTCGAGGGTGCGGCGGAATGCCTCGACGCGCGCTTCCAAGTTCCCTTCCAACAGGCGCTCCAGCGTCGGCTCCTCTTGGTTGAGGACGGCTTGCATAATCAGCTCTTCCAAGCGGACGCCTTCCAGCAGCACTCCCAGCACATCGTACACCGTGTCGCCCAGCCGCTCGCGCATGCGCTCCAGTTTCTCCATCAGCCGCTCCAGCACATGCCCCTCACGGGTCTCTGGGTACAGCATGTTGAACACATAGCAGTCGCGCTTTTGCCCGTAACGATGGATGCGCCCCATGCGCTGCTCCAGGCGGTTGGGGTTCCACGGGAGGTCGTAGTTGAGCATCAGGCGGCAGAACTGGAGGTTTAGCCCTTCGCCGGCGGCGTCGGTGGCGATCATCACTTGGGCTTCGTCGCGGAAGGAGCGTTCCTGCTCGATGCGCGTCTGCAGGTTCATCGCGCCGTGAATCAGCGCGTAAGGCAAGCCCCACTCTTGGAAGCGACGATGCAGCGCGAAGAGCGTGTCTTTGAACTCGGTGAAGATGAGGAGCTTTTCGTCTGGGTGATGGCGCAGATGGTTCTCCACCATTTGGCGCAGCGCTTGCGCTTTGGCTTCCTCGCCCGCTTTTTCGGCAGTCAGCGCCAGCTGGATTAGCTCCTCCAGTTCATCGATTTCCTCTTGAAGCTCCTCTGGGGATTGCGCTGCCGTGATGCCCTCCAGCCGTTCTTGAAAGCTTTCCCAGTCGCTGGCGGTCATCTCAATAAGGTCTTGCTGGGCGTCGGCGTCCCATTCGGGCAGTTCCTCTTCTTGCAGGCGGCGTTCCCATTCGCGCCTGAGCTGTTGCAGTTTGCTTTTGCGTCGGCGCAGCGATTCGCGCACGGCGTACAGGCTGGACGAGAGGCGTCGTTGCAGCACGGTGAGCGCGAGCGCGACATTTCGGCTGCGTCGGTCGGTTCTGCCGGACACCGCTTGATACCAGCGGCGTACATAGGCGGTCACGGCGTCGTAGAGCCGCTTTTCGGCTTCGGTAAGCTCGATACTGACGGTCTTGACCTCGCGTCGGCGGAACAGCGGTCTGCCCTGTAGGTCGGTGACCTGCTCTTTGGAACGACGCAGCACGAAGGGCAAACCGCCTGCCTGCGCCGCGCGCTTGAGTTGGGCGGGGTTTGCGAACAGGCGCGGTTCCAGCAGGCTCAGCAGGAGGAAGTAGGCGTCGTCGTCGCCTTTGTGGGGCGTGGCGGTGAGAAACAGCATGTGCTTCGTGCGCTTCGCCAACGCTTCGCCTAACTGGTAGCGTTTGGTCTTCTCTATCTTCCGTCCGTAGCGCGTGGCAGAAAACTTATGCGCCTCGTCGACAACCACCAAGTCCCACGATTGGCGCGCCAGCAGATCCCGCACCTGCTCCCGCCGCGCCAAATCCATCGAGATTAGCACTTGCGGGTTGCGCTCGAAAAAGTCAGCCGTGTAGATACTGTTCAGCACATCGCGACGCAACGGCACAAAGTCCTCGCGGAACCAGTCGTTCATCTCGCGCTGCCACTGGTCTTGCAGGTGCGCGGGCACGACGAGCAAGACGCGGTGGACCATGCCGCGCGCTTTGAGCTCCTTGAGAACAAGTCCCGCCATAATCGTCTTGCCCAAGCCAGGGTCATCTGCCAGCAGGAAGCGCACGCGCGGCATAGGAAGGATGTGGTGGTATACCGCGTCCACCTGGTGGGGCAGCAAGTCCACTTGGGTGACGCTGACAGCGTAGTGAGGGTCGAAGGCATAAGCGAGGTGCATGCGAAGCGCCTCGGCAAAAAGCAGAAATGCATCGCGTGGCAGCGCGCTGGCGGCGAAATCCTGCCAGAGCGCGGGCACCCGCTTGACGCGCCGAGCAAGCTCCTCGTGGCTTAGGATGAAGGTCTCCGCACGATTAGACGGACGGAAAATGATACCTATCGTCACACGCGTGCCGCGGTCTTCGAACTTGTAGACTTCGCCCTCCTCATCGAACGGCTCGATACGGATACGGTCGCCTATCTGGAACACTTTCACCTACCTCCGCACCACTCATCCTATTGTACCTGCTAAAAACAGCGTGACCCTCCGTTTTCACCCGAATAGGGTATCCTTTTGGTCAGCATGGCAGAGGTGACGCGAACCTTGGTCTTTGTGAAGCCCGATGGTGTGCAGCGCGGGCTGGTGGGCGAGATTATCGCACGATTCGAACGGCGGGGCATCCGCATCGTGGGGCTGAAAATGGTGCAGCCGACGCGCGAACTGGCGGAACGCCATTACGCTGTCCATCGCGATAAGCCCTTCTTCGAAAGCGTGGTGAACTTCATTAGCTCGGGACCTGTCGTGGCGATGGTGTTGGAATGCCCGAATGCCGTCGAGACGGTGCGCCAGATGATGGGCGCCACCAACCCGTTGAACGCAGCACCCGGCACCATTCGGGGCGATTTCGGATTGGATATCGAGCGCAACATCATTCACGGCTCTTCCGACCCCGAAGCCGCAGCATACGAGATTGCCCTCTGGTTCAGACCCGAAGAGTTGTTATGAGATGAACCCTCTCACCGACCCAGCAGTTCCGCCACGCGCTGCCATGGCGGATTCTGATGCGCTATCTGATCCAGCGTGACGCTCTGCAGCGCTTGCTCGGCATCCTCCCGTAACGCTTGCCAGAGATGATGGGCAGCGCACGGAGTCTCGGCACGACAGGGGGCGCGATGGTCCAGCAAGCAGTGGTGTTTCTCGATGGGACCTTCGATAGCTATTAGGATATCATAGAAGCTAATCTGGTCAGGGGGACAGGTCAGGGAGAAACCGCGTTGCACGCCCCGATGGGGTCGCACGATTCCCGCTCGTGAGAGCAGATCGAAAATCGTGTAGAGGAAGTGGACGGAGATGCCCGTCTCCTCCGCCAGCTCTTTGACCGTGACCACGGCGCCCGCTCCACGCTGCGTCAGGTGCGCCAGCGCCCGAATCGCATATTCCGTCCTTGCACCGAAATCCAGCAACCTTATCATCGCTGTTCACCTCACTGAGTTAACTCACTCTATAATACCCCAAACGGGGCACTCGATGCAAGTCTATCCAATATGCCCGTTCGGTGGGAGAGGGGGCAGGGCAGACGCACAGGTCTGTCCCTACCTGAGGCAGGCACACAGGTCTGCCCCTACTTGAGCAAAACTTCGATGGCTTTGTCGAGCTGGCGGTCGCGTCCTGCTGCCAAGTCGTCGGGCATATCTTCCACGCGATAGTCGGGCTGGGCGCCGTTGCCTTCCAGGTTGATGCCTTTGTCGATGGTGTACCAGCCGCGTCCGGGTGTGCTAACGCGGCTGCCATCCATCAAAGTGCGCTGCCCCGTGCTGATGACGCCGCCCGCGGTCGGCATGCCGATGAGTGGACCGCGCTTGAGCGTTTTGATGGCGTGGGCGAAAATCTCGGCGTTGCTGAAGCTCGCCTCGTTGCACAGCACCGCAATCGGCTTCGTCCATTCGGGCAGTGGGAGGCGGTCGTGTGGATAGCCCGGCTTGCCACCGCGCCCGATGGTGTAGGCATGGCGCGGCACATGCAGGATTGCCAGCAGGTAATCAGCGGTGCGCCCGCCCCCGTTGAAGCGCACATCGATGATTAATGCCTGCTTGCCATAAGCGGCGGCATAGAGGTCGCGAATGAACTCCCGCAGGCTCTGCTCGCCCATCGCCTGAATATGCACATAGCCCAGCTTGCCGCCGCTCTTTTGCTCCACATAGTGGCGGTTGCGCTGCACCCAATCGCGATAGCGCGCCGTGTTGTAGTCGCTGATAGAGAGAGGGCGTAAAGAAACGGTGCGCTCTGTGCCATCAGGCTGGCGCACCCGCAGTTCGACCCGCTCGCCCACCTTGCCTTCCAGGAGCTGCCACACATTGGTGGTAGGCGTGATGGGCTGCCCATCGATTGCCAGGACGCGCTCTCCGGGCTGCAGGTTCACATCCCTGCGCGCTGCGGGCGTGCCGGGCACGACCCGCTCAATCAGCAAGCCGTCGCCATCCCGACGATTGCTCCAGATAACCCCCAGCATGCCAGTGGGGCGACCGCTCTCCGCCTCCTCGCGTGGCAAGCTGAAGCTCACATGGGACGAACGCAGCTCGCCTAACATCATATAGACCAACGCCGTGAAATCGCGGTCCGTTTGCGCGTAGGGCAGATAGGGACGATATTTGGTGCGTATCGCGTTCCAGTTGACGCCGTGAAAGTTGGGGTCATAGAAGGTTTCATTAAGCGTGCGCCAGACGGCATCCAGTCGCCAAGCGCGTTCCGCATCGGTTTGAATGCGGATTTTCACTTCGGTGTTAGTGGTTTGGGGCGAGCCACCTGTAGCGGGAATGCGTTGGAGCCGTCCCCGACTGAGAAAAGAGAGCGTTTTGCCATCGCTGCTCCAAGTGATTTGGCTTGGCGCCAGTCCACCTGTGGTGAGCCGCTTCTCGTCCGTGCCATCCCACTTGATGGTATAGAGGTCGGATTGCCCCTGATAGGCGGTGCGATAGGCGATGCGGTCGGCATCGGGCGCGATTACCGCCTCCTGCACCCCTTCGGCATAGCGCGTCACGGGGCGAATGCGCAGATGGATGTCGTCAAAATCGATGCGCACAGGAGTGTCCGACTTCTGGTCGGGTTTTTCCTCCTTCTTGGGCGCGTCGTAGCGGGCATCTTCCTCGTCGTCGCGGTCGGCGCGGGTCTTCTCGTCATCCTCTTTGCGCAGGTAGACAAAGTAGATGTTGGGCGTGTCGGTATCACGCTCGGAGAGGAACACGAGCGCGCGCCCATCGGCGGACCAGGAGGGCGCGCGGTCGTTGCGCGGATGGCGTGTGATGTTCACTGGCTCGCCACCCTCCACCGATACAATCCAGATGTCGGCGTTGTAGTTCTCATCCTCCTGCTCATAGGCAATCCAGCGACTATCGGGCGACCAGACGAAATCGCCCAAGTTCCAGCCTTTGACCAGCACGCGCTCTTGGCGGGTTTCCACATCCAGCACCACCAGGTCGCCCGTGCCGCGGCGGAAGGCGAGCTTTTTGCCATCTGGCGCGAAGCGGGGCGACGACTCGTCGGTCTCGGTCTGCGTTAACCATTCACGCTTGAGTTTGTTGGTGCGACGCAGGCGCGGCTCGTTGGGGTCGTCCGAGTTCACGAGGCAGAGGTCGGTTTGCCCATTTCGTTCGGCGGCGAACACGAGGGCTTTGCTATCGGGCGACCAGCTCAGCCCCGATTCGGGCGCCACGGTTTCCGTGAGGTTGCGTGTGATGCCGCCATCGGGGAAGCGCGTGACGAAGACTTCGCCCCGCACCACAAAAGCGACCTCCTTGCCGTTGGGCGCGATGGCATACTCCGTGATGTTGCCCGTGAAGGTGCGCACCTCTTCGGGCGTGCCGCGCTGATCCGCCGCGGGCAGTGTGAGGGAGAGAGGCTCCATCCTGCCGCTGGGCAACTCCAGTCGCCAGATGTCCATGCCCTGCTCGAAGACAATCACGCGCCCATTCGCGCTGATTTGCGGGAATCGCACACCATCCTCTCGGAAGCGGGTCAACTGGCGTACGCGCCGTGTGGACAGCTCCATCGCATAAAGGTTATAAGTGCCATCGCGCTCTGAGACGAAGAAGAGCGTGCGCCCATCGGATGCCCACATCGGGAAGGTGTCGGGTGTGTCGGTATCGGTCAGGCGGGTGAAGCGGTTCGTTTCGAGATGGTGCAGCCAGAGGTCGCCCGTTGCGCTGCCGCGATAGCCTTTGCGCCACCAAGCACTGTCGCGCCGCACAAACGCTACCTGCTTGCCATCGGGCGAGAGCGCGGCGGGTGTGCCCTCCACATCGTGCAGCCGATAGGGTGTGCCGCCCTTGAGCGGCGCCACATAGGGCACAGAGCGCACGCCATACGGCTCCCAATCGCGCTGCGACTCGAAAATCACCGCTTCGCTATCGGGTGTCCAGCCCAGCGTCCGATCCCGTCCCGAAAACCAAGTGAGCCGCTGAACCCGACCCGTGTCCAGATACAGCACGAACACATCATCGTTGCCATAGCGGTCGGAGGTGAAGGCGATTTTCTTCCCATCGGGCGACCAGACAGGCGCGAAGTCGTAGCCTGCATGCACGGTGAGCCGTTGCGCCTGACCGCCCGTGAGGGGCGCCAGCCATAAATCGCCCTGATAGGAGAACACCAACTGCGTGCCATCGGGTGATGGCGCCGGGTAGCGGGCAAACTTCACTACCACCTGCGCATAGAGAGGAATGATAGCCGCCACAAACCATCCGATCAACCAGCCGTTGCGAACGCATCTCATACCTCTTCTCTTTCGCACCACCCACCAAAGCTCCTTCACGAAGTGGCAACCAGTGCTAAGAAATCGGCGGCACTAACAATGGCGATAGAACAGAATGTTGGTATCGAAAACAGCTATCGGTCGCACATTCGATACTCGTGAACGAGGTCATCAATCAGGGCTTCACGCTCTTCTTCTGTCATCGAGTCCCAGTTTAGCCCGCGTTCCGCACACAGGCGGCGCAGTTGCGCTTCACCTTCCGCTAAGATGCGCTGCCACCAGGCATCACGCGCGGCGTTCAAAATTTGCAGCACAGCCCGTTGTCGCTCTGGAGGCAGCTGCATAACCAACTGCGCAATTTCCTCATCGGACAGCTCCAGCTTCGGCATAGGGTCTCACCTGAATGCTATTGTACCCTATCCTTAGCAGGCGATAACCTCGCATGTGCGGAAATCAGAGGTCACCGGAGTCGGAAAATTTGGCTGTTGAGCGTCAAACCCCGGCAAGCAAGGTAGGGCGTGGATGTTGCCGAGTGCTTTTATTCCCCAGCTGGATAGCCAACAAGCACAAACTCATGTCCATCCGGGTCCTCTATCTTCACAACATCTTCTTGCAGAGTTGTCGCTCGGTCCTGCAGCCTCACGATGGCATCACTGGGCACTGCAATTGTTGCACGTACCCATGATAGGCGATCACCTTGATGAACCACTAATCGTTGCCCACTCGCACAGCACAAACCCTGAGAAGTAGAGAGGAGACCTAATTGAGAGTAGAAGGCATTCACCACATCTGGACGAGATGATTCGACTTCTATAGCAAGCAACCCCGGAACCTCGATTTCTGCATACTCTTCTGGTAAGAATACCAACTCCAAGGAACGACCGTCTGGGTCGGGTAGCTCTGCCACGAGTGGAGCCGTGGTCAGCGGAGTGAAAATCTCCACCTCAGGCGGGACATAGCTGCGAAGAACCTTCTGGCTAAGATCCCGACTACCTACGGAACGCAGGCTGGCAAGCAGGTTCCTCGAATCAAGATAGGCGAGCGCCATTTGCGCATCTGCCCCATGCAGTCGGAGCTCGACATGATGCCAGCCTGGTGATTGCCTCGCGAATAGTCCGACAAAATCTTCCCCATCGGGCTTCCAGTGTAGAAATGCTTCCCTACCAAAGGCACCTTTCATCTCAAGTCCAAGGATATCCCTAAAAAAGGAAAGTGAGCGATTGAGTTCGCTGACCCGAAGATTTAGGCCTATAATACGCTGGACTGGAATGTTTATGGCTATGCTTCGCATCAGAGTACCTCCCTCGCCTTTGTATTATGCCACATCGTTCCCCCTGTTGGCTAAGGATCCTGAATCAGCTTCCGCTTACTTGCAGGTAGCAGCTGCTCCACCAGCTCCATTACCTGCTCATCCGACAGCTCCAGCTTCGGCATAGGGTCTCACCTGAATGCTATTGTACCCTATCCTTAGCGGGCGATGACCTCGTAGGTGCGAAAGTCGGAGGTCATCGGGGACTGTTCGCCACGCGCCTTCGCCTCGCGAATATCTTCAAAGCCACGCTTGTGCCCGTCCAAAAACTCAGGCGACTGAACCCATGCGCGAAAATGCGCCTCGCTCTCCCAGTGGCTAACCACCAGATAGGGGTCGCCTTCACGCAGCGGGCGCAGCACATACATCCCGCGAAAACCCGGCATCCGATCAATCGCACGCGCACGGGTGCGAAACAGATGCTCGAATCGTTCCCGATATTCGGGCGTGCAGGTGATATAGTTAATCGCCACGAAGCCACCCTCTGGCGCCACAATGGCGCAGGCGTCCTGCAAAACCTCACTTGTCTTGATGTCCATGTCCATCGCCTCCATTCTTTGTAGATTATACCCTTAGCATGGCTAAGAAATCAAGGGGTTTCAGCTAACGCGAAGGGAAGGGGTATACTTACTTTGTCGTCATACGGGGTCAAGCACGATGTCGGTGATTGCAAGCCACATTAACCCAAATGACCCGGAATTCCGAGAGAATCGCGCTTACTACGAGGAGTTGCTGAAGCGATATCGGGAAGCGTTGGAGTGGGCGCGTGCGGGGGGCGGGGCGGAAGCGCTCGCTAAACACCGCGCCCGCAATAAACTCACGGCACGCGAGCGTATCGACGCCCTCATCGACCCGAACACACCCTTCTTGGAGCTTGCACCCCTCGCCGCCTACGGCATGTATAACAACGAAGCCCCGTGTGCGGGCATCGTGTGTGGCGTCGGCGTTATTCACGGCAAGGAATGCATGATTATCGCGAATGACGCCACGGTGAAGGGCGGTACCTACTTCCCCATCACGGTCAAGAAGCACCTGCGCGCACAAGAGATTGCGATGGAGAATCGGCTGCCCTGCATTTATCTGGTCGATTCAGGTGGGGCGTTCCTGCCGTTGCAAGCGGAGGTGTTTCCCGACCGTGACCATTTCGGGCGCATTTTCTACAATCAGGCGCGGATGTCGGCGATGGGCATCCCGCAAATTGCGATTGTAATGGGGTCCTGCACGGCGGGTGGCGCCTATGTGCCCGCGATGAGCGACCAGACCATCATCGTGAAGGGGCAAGGCACCATTTTTCTGGGCGGTCCCCCACTGGTGAAAGCCGCCACAGGCGAGGTGGTCAGCGCAGAGGAGCTGGGTGGTGCCGAGGTGCATACGCGCCTCTCGGGGGTGGCAGACTACTTCGCAGACGACGACCTGCACGCTATCCAGATCGCGCGCGAGATTGTGGCGAATCTGAACCTGCGCAAGGAGATACCCGCCGATTTGCAGCCGCCGGAGGAGCCGCTCTATGACCCTGCCGAAATCTACGGGATTATCCCGCGCGACCTGCGTCAGCCGTTCGAGGTGCGCGAGGTGATTGCCCGCATCGTGGATGGCAGTCGCTTGCTGGAGTTCAAGGCGCGTTATGGCACGACGCTGGTGTGCGGCTTCGCCCATATTCACGGCTTCCCCGTCGGCATTATCGCCAATAACGGCATCCTGTTCTCGGAGAGCGCGCTCAAAGGCGCCCACTTCATCGAGCTGTGCTGCCAGCGACGCATCCCATTGGTGTTCTTGCAGAACATCACGGGCTTTATGGTGGGCAAGCGATATGAGAATGAGGGGATTGCCAAGCATGGGGCGAAGATGGTGATGGCAGTGGCGAACGCGGAAGTGCCCCGCTTCACCGTCATCATCGGCAGCTCCTATGGCGCGGGCAATTACGCCATGTGTGGACGCGCCTATCAGCCGCGCTGGCTCTGGATGTACCCGAACGCTCGCATCGCCGTGATGGGAGGCGAGCAAGCCGCGAATGTGCTACTCACGGTGAAGTTAGACCAGTTGGCAGCCAAGGGGCAAACAATGAGCGAAGAGGAGCAGGAAGCCTTCAAACGCCCCATTCTGGAGAAGTACGCGGAAGAGAGCAGTGCGTTCTATAGCACGGCACGCCTCTGGGATGACGGCATTATTGACCCGGTGGACACTCGCACGGTGCTGGCGCTCGCGCTCTCCATCGCGTATAATGCCCCTATTCCCGACACGAAGTTCGGCGTCTTTCGGATGTGAAGGTTATGCGAAGAGACGGGTTCACCCTCATCGAGCTACTGGTGGTGATAGCGATTATAGCGGTGCTTGCGGCGTTGTTGTTCCCGGTGTTGAGTCGGGCACGAGAGAAAGCGCGCCAAAGCCAGTGTCTCAACAACTTACGCCAGCTGGGGACCGCATTCGCCCTCTATCGCGCCGATTTCGACGGGCGCAACCCTGGCATGGGCGACGGAACCTACTGCCCCGGCAGGATTGATCCGCGATTCTATCCCCACTGGATTGGCGGTCTCTTCAGCACAGCCGAGGGGCACTGGGTGCCTTGCTATTGGGTCATCTATCCGCCGCTGGACCCGAACGCGCCGGTGGGCGAACGCTGGCGCGAGACGGGTGTGAAGCAAGGCGCCCTCTACCCCTATGTGCGCAACGAGGCGGTCTACATCTGCCCAACAGACCGCCGCGGGCAGGAAAAGGGACTGAGCTATTCACTCAACTATGTGGCTGGCTTCATCCCCGAAGCGGTGGTGGCACGCCCAGCACAGTTCGCCGAACTGGTCGATGAGCAGGCGACGCTGAACGATGGGGATTTGACCGCCTTCGATGCCGCCGGGCGGTACTTTAACTGCCCTACGATTGCCCATTTCAACGGTGCGAACCTCACATTTTTTGATGGGCATGCACGCTGGCTGAAGGCAACACACACGGTCGAGCGCGTGCGCGAGTGCCAATATACGGTGCCAGCCCACTACTTCTGCCCGATGATCCCTTTTCCCGACGCAGGCGGCTACACGCCCAACTGCGCCCAAGAATAGACGCTTGGCAGCGCAATGGTCGGAGCAGGATACAAGGTCATAGGGGGCATGGTTTCAAACCCCATACCCCCGCGGTTTGAGGGGCGCGAACTTCCGCTTAGGATGCCTTGGCCTTGCGAGGCTTGCGGACATCCTTCAGACCGAAGCGGAACTTGGCAAACGCCTCTTCGATTTTGCCCTCCATAATCAGTCGGGCAAACTCTTTCGCGCCCTCCACCTTCTTCTGATTCGGCTTGCGCTTCCGTAGAGCCTTCACTGCTTCTGCCATGTCGATCTCACCTGCCTTGAACGCTTTAAGGATACCCTCAATGTACGCAGTTCGTTCATCTGCCATCTTCGATTGCACCTCCCTAAAAAGGGTAGCAAGATTATACCATATGCATGACAGCCATGTCAAGTGGTATAGAGGGTGTTCGAAAATGCAGTTTTTGCCCTTCTCCTACAGGTTCCCCCTCCGCTTCGCGAGGGGAACCGCGCAGAGGTGCGGTTTCCCCTGCCTGCAGGTTTCCCCTACCGCGTGAGGGGAACCACAAAGGCTCGGTTCCCCCTGCCTGCAGGGGGAACCTAAAGGAGGGGGTGAGAAATTTCGCCTATTTCGAACACCCTCCCTTACCCCCTGGCATCCGCCATCAAAATATGGTATAATAGAAACGCAAGCGACCATCAAGAGCGGGAACGAGCTGACCGAGGCTGTACCCAACCCTCAGCCCTTTCCCCTTTTGAAAACCCGCTTGACACTTTCTGATGGAGGTCTATGATGATGAAACGATGGCTTGCAGTCTCGGCGTTCAGCGCGTTTGTTGCGCTTTTGACGCTGGCGTGTGTTCACGCCCAAGGCACTGTGTTCACCTATCAGGGCTTCCTGAAAGTGAGTGGGAACCCTGCCAACGCGAACTATGACTTCCAGTTCAGCCTGTGGACGGCAGCTTCAGGCGGCTTGCTGGTTGGCGCGACCTTGACCGTGCCGAATGTGCCCGTGCAGAACGGGCTGTTCACCGTGAGCTTGGACTTTGGGAGTGTGTGGGACGGGAGCGACCGTTATCTGCAGATAGCGGTGCGCCCTGCAGGTTCAGGCAGCTACACGACGCTTTCACCTCGTGTAAAGATAAACCCGACGCCGTATGCGATTCGTGCGGGTGTTGCCAGTCCGGTTGGTTCTGCAGGCGGCGACCTGAGTGGGAGTTATCCGAACCCGACGGTGGCGCGTCTTCAGGGGCAGCCAGTGTCCAGCACGGCGCCCACCAGTGGTCAGGTGCTGAAGTGGGACGGCAGTGCGTGGGCGCCCGCAAATGATGGCTTGACGCTGCCGTTTTCGGGAAGCGCGAATGTTAGCAGTCCAGGGGTGTCCCCCAGTGGGGCGGCGTTCTCCGTCGTGAACACAGCCGCCAGCGGACGCGCCTACGGCTTGTGGGGACAGAGCGCCAGCCCCGATGGGCATGGCATCTACGGCTACTCCAGCGCCACCACGGGCGACGCCCGCGGCGTGTACGGCGTTGGCGACAGCAACTCGGGAGGCGGCGTGTACGGCATAGCCAACGCGCCCGCGGGACTGACCTACGGGGTGTACGGGGTGAGCCGCAGCACATCGGGAACGGGTGTGCGCGGTCTTGCCATCGCCACCAGTGGCATTACCTACGGTGGAAAGTTCCGCACTGACAGCCCCGATGGCTACGGCGTGCTGAGCGAAGGGCGACTGCGCGTCGACCACAACAGCACCACTGACAAAGCCACTCTCCGCCTGCACGAACTGGAGGCGGACTTCGCTCGCTTGGAGTTCACGAACACGATCACGGCGCGCAAGTGGCACATTGCGGGCTTGATTGGTGCCACCGTTGCGGATGACCGCCTCAACTTCTGGAACAGCGGCGTGGGGGACATTTTGAGCATTCGCGGCGATGGAACCGTCGTTGCCACCAATCCCAGCATCGCCGCTTATGCCTTTGCTCTGCACGGCATCATCAGCAGCGCGAATCCGGGAGCCTTTTCTGCTGCGGTGCGTGGTCAGAACAACGGCATGGGTGGAAACGGCATTGGCGTCTGGGGTTCGCAGGATGGTTCTGGCTGGGGTGTATACGGCACTTCGGTCTCTGGGAGGGGCGTGTATGGTCTGAGCACCTCCGGGACTGGCGTGTACGGCTATGCCACCGCCACCAGCGGCGCCACCTTTGGCGTGTATGGCCGGAGCGACAGCACTGCTGGGACTGGCGTGTTCGGCTGGGCTTACGCCACCAGCGGCGCCACCTTTGGCGTGTATGGCCGGAGCGACAGCACTGCTGGGACTGGCGTGTTCGGCTGGGCTTACGCCACCAGCGGCGGCACATGGGGCGTGCGGGGAGAGGTTCGGAGCTCCGACTCGGGCGCCTATGGGGTAATCGGCCATGAGCCCCCAGGAGGCTCTGGGCACGCGGTCTATGCCTTTGGCTCTCTCGCTGCCACAGGCGCCAAGTCGTTCCAGATAGACCACCCGCTCCACCCAGAGACCCACTACCTGAACCACTTCTGCACCGAAGGTCCCGAACCGATGAACGCCTACAGCGGGGTCGTCAGCTTAGACTCACGCGGCGAGGCGTGGGTACAGCTGCCCGACTACTTCGAAGCCATCAACCGCGACCCGCGCTACACGCTTACTCCCATCGGCGCAGCGATGCCCAACCTGCATGTCGCCGTCGAGATTCAGGGCAACCGCTTCAAGATTGCGGGTGGTGTGCCCGGCAAGAAAGTTTCTTGGGAAGTGAAAGCCATCCGCAACGACCTGTGGGTGCAGCGCTACGGCTTCCAGACCGAGCAGGAGAAGGAAGACGCCATCAAGGGCAAGTATCTGAGTCCTGAACTGTACGGGCAGCCGAAGGAGCGCGGGATTCACTACCGTCCTGAACCCGAGCCTGCACCCGCCGAGAACGGCGAAGCGGTAAGAGGCACGCAGACAAGGCGCGCGCCCTAACCCGTCATCTTTGGGGCAGACCTGCGTGTCTGCCCCACCAACCCGTGTATGTAGGGGCAGACCTGCGTGTCTGCCCCCACCAACCGAAACAGAAGGAGGCACATCATGCGAACATGGCAACCGACACTGACGGTATTGGCAGCAGCGACACTGCTCGCGGCAGCCACGCACGCCCAATCGGGCGGCGGCTATGACCTGAGCTGGTGGACCATCGACGGCGGCGGCATCACCTTCGCCACAGGCGGCGCGTTCAACCTCGGCGGCACGGTCGGTCAGCCCGACGCCAGTAATGCGCTCACAGGCGGGGCGTTCAGCCTCACAGGCGGCTTCTGGTTTGCGCCCGCCTGTATTGCCCATAACGGCGATGTGGACGCCAACGGCTGTATTGACGATGCGGACCTACTTGCCGTGCTGTTTGCGTTTGGCAACACGGGCAGCGGTTTGGGTCGTGTGGACACCAATTGCGATGGGGTTGTAGACGACGCTGACCTGCTGCAGGTGTTGTTCAACTTTGGCAGTGGGTGCTAATACTAATCGTTAAGCCAAACTTCACTAACACGCGGGCATTGGAGAACCCCCTCCTGCAGGTTCCCCCTGCAGGCAGGGGGAACCGAACGCGTGTGCCATGCACGGTTCCCCTCGCGAAGCAGGGGGAACCAACCCCTTGCACGGTTCCCCTCGCGAAGCGGGGGGAACCTGAAGGAGGGGGGGCAATGCATGAACTTTGCTCATGCAGTTGTATTAGAACTGCTCGGCTTCGGTCGACTCGTGCATCGCGAGGGTGGAAGCGCAGCAACCCGTGATGACCTCCTGCACGAGGTCAAAATAGCCTGTGCCGACAAATGCCTGATGTTCCACAGCGCGATAGCCCTCCTCTTTCGCCTTGAACTCCGCCTCCTGCAGCTCGGCATACGCGCTCATGCCCATCTGCGCATAGCCCCGTGCCAGCTGGAAGGTGATGTAGTTGAGCGCGTGGAAGCCCGCCAGCGTAACGAACTGGAACTTATAGCCCATCGCACCCAGCTCGCGCTGAAACCGGGCGATAGTCGCCGCATCCAGCTTCTTCTTCCAGTTAAAGGAGGGCGAGCAGTTATAGGCGAGCAGTTTGCCGGGGTACTGCTGGTGGATGGCTTCGGCGAACTGGCGTGCTTGCTCCAGGTCGGGTTCGGAGGTTTCGAACCAGAGTAGGTCGGCATAGGGGGCATAAGCCAGTCCGCGTGCGATGGTTGCCTCCATGCCGCCGCGCGTCACGAAGAAGCCCTCGTAGGTGCGCTCGCCTGTCAGGAAAGGCTGATCGTAAGGGTCGATATCGCTGGTGATGAGCTTGGCGTTCAGCGCGTCGGTGCGGGCAATCAGCACGGTGGACACACCCATCACATCGGCGGCGAGCCGCGCCGCCACCAGCTTCTGGATGAACTCGCGCGTGGGCACCAGCACCTTGCCGCCCAGATGTCCGCACTTTTTGGCGGCGGCGAGCTGATCCTCATAGTGGATGCCAGCAGCACCCGCCTCAATAAGCGCTTTGGTCAGTTCAAAGGTGTGCAAAGTGCCGCCAAAACCTGCCTCGCCATCCGCCACGATGGGAGCGTACCAATAGATATCGTTTCTGCCTTGTGCGTGCTGTTTCTCATCTTCGCGTCGGAAGGCGTTATTGATGCGGCGGACAAGAGCGGGCACACTGTTGACAGGATAGAGGCTCATATCGGGGTAGGTTTGCCCCGACAGGTTGGCATCGGCAGCGACTTGCCAGCCGCTCAGATAGATGGCTTTCAGCCCCGCCTGCACCATCTGCACGGCTTGCGTGCCCGTCATCGCGCCCAGCGCGGCGACATACGGCTCGCTGTGCAGCAGTTCCCAGAGGCGCTGCGCGCCAAGCTTTGCCAGCGTGTACTCGATGGGAACCGAGCCGCGCAATCGCACGACATCCGCAGCCGTGTAGGGGCGGTGAATGCCCTGCCAGCGCGGGTTTTCACGCCATTCACGCTCCATTGCCGTGATGACTTCTTGCATGGCATCGTACCTCCTCTTTGCATGGTTTAAGTCGGACAAGTCAGACAAGTCAGACATGTCCGACTTTAGTCAATATAATCATAGGCGACCAGCGTGACGAAGTCGATGAATTGGGGAGCAAGCACCACGCGCTCCAAAATGGCTGCGGCATCGGCATAGCGACTGTTGCGGTACGCCTCGCTGCCGATTTCCGCTTCAATCTTCGCCAGCTCCTCGCCTAACATCTGTCGGAACAGCTCGGGGGTAATCACGCGCCCATCGGTGAGCGCGGCTCTGCGCTGCACCCACTGCCACAGCTGCGAGCGCGAGATTTCCACCGTCGCGGCATCCTCCATCAGGTAGTTGATGGCGACGCAGCCGGTGCCGCGCAGCCACGATTCGAGATAGCGCAAGCTCACCCCGATATTGGTGCGCATCCCTTGCTCGGTGATGTCGCCCCGTGGGAAGTTCAGCAACTCCGGTGCCGTAATGGTGCGCTGCGGCAGCACATGGAGCTGATTGGGAGCGGGCAAGTGCTTCTCGAACACCTCCAGCACGATCGGCACCAGCCCTGGGTGGGCAACCCAGGTGCCGTCATAGCCCTCGCGGATTTCGCGCTCCTTGTCGGCAACCACTTTGGCGATGGCGGCGGCGTTCGCTTCGGGGTCGTGCCGAATGGGAATCTGCGCTGCCATGCCACCAATGGCGTGGATACCGCGCCGATGGCAGGTCTGCACCACCAGCTCCGAGTATGCCTTCATAAAAGGCGTGGTCATCGTGAGGGTGGCGCGGTCGGGCAGCACCAGCTGGGCGTCGTTGCGGAACTTGCGAATGATGCTGAACAGATAGTCCCATCGCCCGCTGTTGAGACCTGCCGAATGCTCGCGCAGCTCGTAGAGAATCTCGTCGCATTCGAAGGCGGCGAGGATGTTCTCGATCAGCACGGTGGCGCGAATGGTGCCGCGCGGGATACCCAGCAACTCCTGCGCGCGCACGAACACCCGATTCCAGAGGCGTGCCTCCAGATGGCTCTCCAACTTCGGCAGGTAGAAATAGGGACCGGAGCCTTTTTGGATGAGCGCGTGGGCGTTATGGAAAAAGTAAAGCCCGAAATCGAACAGGGCAGCGGGGGCAGGCTCACCATCGATCAGCACATGCTTTTCGATAAGATGCCATCCGCGCGGGCGGGCGAAAAGCACGGCGACACGCTCGTTCAGGCGATACTCCTTGCCTTCCGGGCTTCGATATTCGATGGTGCCGCGCACCGCATCCCGCAGATTAATCTGCCCCTGAATGGTGCCTTCCCAAGTGGGCGAGTGGGCGTCCTCGAAGTCTGCCATGTAGACCTTCGCACCAGAGTTCAGCGCGTTAATCACCATCTTGCGGTCGACGGGTCCCGTGATTTCCACGCGACGGTCGATGAGGTCAGGTGGTGGTGGCGCGACGCGCCAATCGGCTTGGCGAATCGGCTCCGTTTCAGGCAGGAAGTCGGGCTTTTCGCCTGCGTCCAATCGGGCTTGACGCGCCTCGCGCAGCTGCAACAGTCGCTTGCGCTCGGGATTGAACTCGCGCACAAGCGTGGCGACGAAATGCATCGCCTCTGGCGTCAAGATTTGGGCGAACGCGGCGCCCATCGGCGCGCGAATCTCGATGCCCTGCTCTTTCAAGGCTCTCTCCAGCATCTCTGCCATAGGCTCACCTCATTGCGTTTGACCTACCGTTCGGTTAATAACATGATACCCGAACAGCCAACGACTGAAAGTATACCCCACCAGGGATTGTTTTGCAAGTCTTATACCCTCACGGTCATCAGCCTCCCACCAATGTGACTTTCTCGAGGTACAATAGAGCTTAACCAACTATTCAGTAGGAGAGTGGGCCGCTATGGCAGCGAACTATCTCAGAGGTGAGCCGATTCAACTGCGCTGGCGCAGCGCGTGGTGCGCCCATGAAGCGAGGAGCATCCCCGCGCTCTTTGTCACGCAAGCAGAGACTCTAACATCGCAACCGCTCTACTGGGTCAAGCAGCGTGGGGTCTATCAGCCCATTCGGTGGCACGAGGTGCGCGAACAGGTCGAAGCCCTCGCAGCCGCCCTGATCGCACGGGGCATTCAACCGGGCGACCGCGTGGCAATCCTTGCGGAAAATCGCTATGAATGGGTGCTGACCGACTTGGCAATCCTGTGCTGCGGCGCCATTTCGGTAACCCTGCATGCTCCTCTTGCTCCCGCACAGGTGCAGGAGCAGCTGCGCGATTCGGAAGCGGTTGCGCTCTTTGTCAGCACGGCGGAACAGGCACAGAAAGTGGACTCAGCACGGGCGCAGCTCCCGCATCTGCGCCACTTTTTCAGCTACGCTTCTCTCAGTGGCTGGACACCGCTTGGCGCCTTGCTGGAAGAGGGGCGCGGACGATTGCGCGACAAACCGCGCCTCGTGGACGAGTATCGCGATACGCTGGACTGGGACACCATCGCCACCATTATCTACACATCAGGCACCACGGGCGAAAGCAAAGGCGTGATGCTCTCGCACGGCAATCTCTTATCGAACATGTATGCAGCGATGCAGGTGTTCACGCCGCCCGGTCGCGACTATGTGATGCTGAACTTTTTGCCGTTGAGCCATATCTACGCCCGCCTGAGCGATTATCTGACCACGCTGGGGCTGGGCACGATGATGGCGTTTGCCGAGAGCTACGAGACCTTGCGGCAGAATCTGCAGGAGGTGCGTCCGCACGCCATCAACGGTGTGCCCCGCTTCTACGAGAAGGTGCGCGAGCGGGTGCTGGCGGTCCTCGGTGGCAAGCCGCTGCTGCGCATGCTGGGCAAATGGGGCATCCGCAAGGCGTTGCAGAAAGTGTTCGGTGGGCGAATAGTGTGGATGACCAGCGGCGGCGCTGCCCTGGATCCCCAAGTCGCCGAGTTCTACTGGGAGCATGGGCTGCAGCTCTATCAGGGCTATGGGCTGACCGAAGCCTCACCCGTGATTGCATGCAACCGTCCCGGCGACAACCGAATCGGCACCGTAGGGGTGCCCTTTCCGGGCGTGGAGGTGCGCATCGCCGATGATGGGGAGCTGCTCGCGCGCGGACCCAACATCATGAAGGGCTATTGGCGTAAGCCGGAGGCGACCGCTGAAGCCATCGATGCCGACGGCTGGCTCCACACAGGCGACTGCGCCGAAATCGTGGAGGACAAATATATTCGCATCACCGACCGCAAAAAGGATATCTTCGTGCTGGCAGGCGGCAAAAACATCGCTCCCGTTGCCCTCGAAACGGCACTGGTGCGCAATCCCTATATCGAACAGGCGGTGGTGTATGGCGATAAGAAGAAGTTCGTCTCCGCCTTGATTGTGCCCGACTTCCCGCGCCTGGAGGCGTGGGCACGCGCTAACCATATCCCCTTCCAGAGCCGAGAAGACCTGGTGAACCATCCGCAGGTCTATCAGTGGATGGCGATTCAGGTGGAGGATGCCCTGCGCCACTTCGCGCCCTACGAGCAGGTAAAGCGGTTCATCCTGTTGGCAGAGCCGTTCACCTTCGAAGCAGGCGATCTGACCATCACACTCAAAATGCGGCGCGCCCGCATCCTGGAACGGTATCAGGCACAGCTGGATGCCCTCTATGATTGACATCGAGTGGGTATAATACTCTGCCTAATGGCAGGAACCGCTCGTTCCTGCCCTTTTAGGACATCTGATGGCAGGAAATTGCAGGAGGCAGCGCGAAGATGTTAAAAATACGACTGATGCGCATGGGCAAGAAGAAGAAGCCGTTCTATCGGATTGTGGTGGCGCCGAGTCAGAATCCGCGCTCGGGTCGGTTCGTGGAGGTGATAGGCTTCTATAATCCCCTCCCGGACCCGGCGCAGGTGCAGCTCAACGAGGAGCGTGCGCTCTACTGGCTACGGGTCGGTGCGCAACCCACCGAGACCGTTCAGCACCTGCTGAAATCCACCGGCGTCTGGCAGAAATTTTCAGGGCAGGACGGGACTCACGCCGAAACGAGCCCGACCACCTGAAAACACACCAAAACGGAAGGGGATGAACCATGCTTAGAGAGTTCCTGGAAGCCTCGATACGGGCACTGGTCGATGACCATGATGCGATCCAGATTGAGGAGGAGCGCAACGGTTCGCTGCTGCGCTACCGCATTCGGGTAGCGGAAGCCGACCGCGGGCGTGTCATCGGTAAAAATGGGCGCGTCATTAACGCGCTCCGCACCGTCGGTCAAGCCGTAGGTGGGAAGAACCGCGTGCGCGTCCAAATCCTGGTCATCACCGACGAGGGGCGTCCTGTCGCCGAGGAGGAAGCCGAAGCCTGAGCCGATGCCCAAACGGTATGTGCCGAAGCTGGCGCGACGCTGGGTCACCGTTGGGGTCGTAGTGCGTCCATTCGGCATGAAGGGCGAGCTGAAGGTGCGCCCGGAAACCGAGTTCCCAGAGGAACGGTTTCGACCGGGAGCGCACCTCTATTGGTGGCGCCCGCCCGAACCCCCCTCTGTTCAGGAAACGGAACAGGACGAATGGGCGCAGGCGATGCCGCCGATAAAGGGCAAAAAACCGCCTCGCACCATGCCCCCACAGGCGTGTACCGTCGAATCGGTGCGCTGGCACGGCAATTGGCTGCTGCTCAAGCTGGAAGGCATCGACACCATAGAGCAAGCCGAGAAATTGCATGGCGCACGGCTGATGATTCCGCCTGAGGCACGCATGCCGCTCCCCGAAGATGAATACTACATCGATGACCTCATCGGGATGGAGGTCTACACCGAATCGGGTAAGCGACTGGGCATTTTGCGGCGGGTCATCCCGGGCGCTGCCTACGACTTCTATGAGGTCGGACAGCATCTCATCCCCGCGCATAAACGGTTCATCTTGCAGGTAGATGTGGCGGGCAAGCGGATGGTGGTGCGCCTGCCCGAAGAGTAGGTGCGGTATAATCGGGCTGTGGAGCAGCGGTCGGAACGGGAGCAGCGTCGGGCGAAACGACTGGGGGCACTCATCTACCTGCTGGCACGCGGGCTGGCACGCACCCTGCGACTCTATGTGGAGGGCTGGGAACCCATCGAACGCCACCTGCAAGAAGGAACGGGCGCGGTGATGGTGACTTGGCACGGACGCACGCTTATCCCCGCGAATTATATGAAGGGGCGGGGATTCTGGGCATTAATCTCCCTCTCACGCGACGGGGAGGTACAAGCGAACATCTTTCAGCGGTTCGGCTTTCAGATTTTGCGTGGCTCCACCAGTCGGGGTGGCGTGCGTGCTGCGCTGGAAGCGGCGCGAGTGGTCAAAGCGGGCGGCATTCTGGCATTCACACCCGATGGACCGCGCGGACCCAGCCAGAAGTTTCAGCCTGGCGCACTGCTGATTGCCCAGAAAGCGGGCGTGCCCCTCTATCCTGCCGGTATCAGTGCGTACCCGCGTATCCTGCTGCCCACTTGGGATCGCTACCTTATCCCGTTGCCATTTGCCCGCGCGGCGTTTCTGATAGGCGAGCCTGTCTTCGTGCCGCCTGATGCTGACAAGGATGATTTCGCTCGACTCGCCGAGCAGTTGGAACGCGCCATCAACATGTTGGAAGCCCGCGCCGACCAGATCGCACGCTATGGCAAGCGGTAGCCGAGAGGAGTCTCGCCATGAGAGGGCTTTACAACTTGCTTTTGGTGCTGCTTTCACCGCTTTGGCTGCTTTACACGCTGGTGCGGATTGTAGGTGGCTCGTGGCGGGAGCGATGGTGGGAGCGTTTCGGCTTTGTTCCGATACCCCCGCCCCTCTCCAAACGCCGACTATGGGTGCATTGCGTGTCCGTGGGGGAGACGCTCGCTGCGCTACCCGTGCTGAAAGAACTGCGCCGCGCCTTGCCCGACTACGAAATCGTGTTGACCACCACCACGCCCACCGGTCAGCGCACGGCGCGCGATTCGGCACATCCCTGGGTCGATTATTTCGCCTATTTTCCGCTCGACTTGCCCTTTGCTGTGCGAAACGCGCTGGCGCGCATCCAACCCGACGCGCTGCTGCTGTTCGAAACGGAGCTCTGGTTCAACTTGATTCGCGCGCAACACCAGCGCGGGGGGTTGGTGCTGGTGGTGAATGGGCGGCTCAGCGATCGCAGTTTTCAGCGTGCGCGTCGCTTGCGAGCGTTCTATCGTGCCCTGTTGCGCTTTGTCGATCTCGCCTGCGTGCAGTCGCCAACCGATGCCTTGCGCTTTGTGGAGCTGGGGCTGTCGCCCGCGCGGGTGGAAGTGGTCGGCAATACCAAATTTGACCAAGCCCTTGAAGCCACCGATGCCAACCCCACCGAGTGGCGGCAGCAACTCTCGCTACCCCTTGATGCGCCTGTCATCGTGGTTGGCAGCACACGCACCGCCGACGAGGAGCGGCTCGTGGCGGAAGCCTATCGACGGGTGCGCGAAGCGATGCCCACCACATGCCTGGTGCTGGCACCGCGCCATCTGGAGCGTGTGCCCGAAGTGGAGCGACTGCTGCGCGACTACGGCTTTGAGCCAGTGCGCCGTACCCAACTCCCGCTGCCTGCGGGTCCCGTACAGGTGGTGCTGGTCGACACCTTCGGTGAGCTGGCACAGCTTTACTGCATTGCGGATGTAGCGGTGGTGGGGGGTGCGTTTGCCCCGCTGGGCGGTCAAAACCTGTTCCAGCCCTTGGCGCATGGCAAGCCTGTCTTCTTCGGACCCCACACACATAATTTCCGCGATATTGCGCAGCTGGCAAAGGAGGCAGGGGTCGGCTTCGAGGTGCGCACTGCCGAGGAGTTGGCAGCGGGCATCCTGCGCCTGCTGCGCGACGATACGGCACGCCACCAAATTGAGCGCAACGCCCGCGAACTCATCGCTCGCCATCAAGGTGCAGCCCGACGCTGTGCCCAGTATGTCAAGCAGTGGCTCGAACGCACGCGCACCCCACGCATCGCACTCCGCTGAAAGCGGCTCCGGGTTACGGCGGCGGGGTTCCCTCTATCGGAAGGCACGATACATCACATAGAGCAGATAGGCACCGCTTAGAAAAGCCAAAGCGAACACCCCGATCAGCCATGGAGCATTCTCGGCGAAGAGCAGGCTGAACAGCAGGACGAAGTAGAGCATCGCCGTAATCGCCATCATCCAGTAGAGCCGTCGCATGAAGGGGTTGGGTGGGCGTATCACATTGCGGCAGACGGGGCACTCTGTGCCCGCCGCTATATCCTCACCTAATTCGGCGCCACAGTGCGGACAGGTGGGCATAGCAGGAAACTCCCCATCGCTAAGGCCATGCGTGATAGACATCGGCGATTTCGCGGGTCAGAGGACGAGCGCGTGCCTCCAACGCTTTCATCTCGTCGGGGCTGAGCGGTTTGAACTCGCGTGCCGCCTGCACCAGCTGACGCAGCTGCTCACGATTGCCCGGCACAATCACCGCGGTATGGACGGGATAGCTGAGGGCGTAGCGGAAGGCTTCCTGCACACTGAGCTTGCTCTCGCCCACCAGCCGCCCGATGCCCAGCACCTTCATGACCGCTATGCCCACCTTGTGCTGTTGGGCAACGGGCAGGAAATGGCGGATAAATGAGCGACTATGATGCGCCTCAGTGGGATTGAGCGGCACAAGCACCATATCAAAGGGGAAGCGCTCCAGCATCTGGATGATCACTTGTGGATCATTATGCCCCGATACACCGATGAAGCGTGCTAGCTTCTGCTCTTTCGCCTTCTGAAACGCTTTGATGGCGCCATTATGAGCGAAGAGCTGCTCCACCTCGTGGGGATAGGAGACATGGTGGACAATCCATTGGTCGAGGTGGTCGGTGCGCAGGCGTTTGAGGCTGTTTTCGAGGTCGCGCATTGCGCCCTCATAGTCGCGCTGGTCGCTTTTGGTGCTAAGGTAGACGCGCTCGCGTCGCCCCTGGATGGCTTCGCCGAAGAAGTCTTCGCTGGCGCGATAGCTGACCGCCGTATCTAAATAGTAGATGCCCAGTTCGATGGCTTCCTGAATCAGGGCGACTGCCTCTTTGCGATTATTCGGGTCCGCCAATGCCCATGCCCCACCCAGCGACAGGATGGGCATCGAAACGCCAGTCTTGCCAAAGATGCGTTTCGGTATCGCCTGTTGAGTCATCATTTACTCTCCCGCAGGGAATGCCCATGCTCGATCTGCTTCCAGTAGGTCTGGAAGTCGAAGTTGGGGCTATGGGCGGGTACATGGCACTGCATGCAGGAGCCTTCCCCTGCTTTGCCCAGCTTGTTATTAAGTGGGTCTTGCACATGCTTGCGTGCAGGTCCATGGCAGCTCTCGCAGCCCACATCTTTGAGGTGAGGTGTTTTCTCCATGCTGACGAAGCCGCTTTCGAACTCCAGCCCCACCACATGGCAGACCACGCATTCGGGGTCTTTGTCATGCTTTTCATCGACGAGGGTCTGCATCGCTTTGGCGTGCTTGCTGCGCTCCCAGATGCGATAATCGTCGCTGTGGCAAGGTCGGCAAGCACGGCTGCCCGCGAAGGTATCGCCGTTCAGCGTGGGACGGCGGGGCATTTGCAACAGTAAGGCTTCCGCATCCACTCGTGCCAAGTAGCCCAGCTTAATCTGGATCGTCTCTGGGTCATCTTTGAAATCCTCGGTCAGCCGCACATGCTCAACGCGAGCAATCGTGTAAGGAGTGGCGGTGGAACCATCGCCTCCATTCATGGAGGATGCAGCTTCACCGGCTGAGCGTTGCAAGTAGGCAAGCCCCACGAATTTGGCATCGGTGCCGCTAAAGACGAGGCGCGTCTTGCCCACCTGCTTCGGCTGAAGTGGTCCGTCGCCTCCATGGGCATAGATGATGAGGTCAAAATCGGGGTGTTGGCGGGCAATCTGCTCTGCCTCCTGCTGATTGCCATGCCAAAGCAAGATGCGGAGGTCAACCGTGCCCACCATCTGCTCTCGCAACTCCTCTAACTTTTGAGTGGCGGGGATAACCTGCACCTCAGGTGCATACTGGCGGATGATAGGGGCGTATTGCTCGGAGATCAGCCCGACGATGAGCAGCCGCACGGTGCGCCCCTCGTGTCGCTTCTCCACGCGCGTGAAGGCATCAAAGAGGGGCTTACCACCGCCATCCACCACATTGCCGCAGAGCATTTTCCCCTGAAACCGCTGCTGCAACGCTTGCAGGTAAGCCAGCCCGAGCTTGAAGTCATACTCGCCCAGGTTGAGCGCGTCATAGCCCATCTGGTTCAGCATGTCGATAAGCGTTTCGGCTTTCAGCTCATCTTGGCGTCCGCTGGCTTTCGTCAGGTCGCCATTTTCGAGGTTGACGAGGGTGTGGGTTTTGGCAAGCTGTTTGAGCAAGGTGGCACGTCGGGGGATGCCTCCCACCATCGGCTTGCTGCAGCCACACGGGGTCAGGTAGCCATTGATTTCGGAACTGAAGGTGATGAGAAGCCCGCTGCCTGCCGCCGGTAGGTTCCCCCCACTTTGTGAGGGGAACCCCAAGCGTTCCAGCATCAGCAGAGCGATTAAGCCTGCGAGTGGCAGCAGCCAGAACAGCAGGCGCATGGTTTAGGACCCTCCAGCAGCCACTACATTGGCGGTAAGGGTAATCTGCAGAGTGGGTTGGTTCGGGTCGTCGGTCTCGATGGTGAGCTTGTGCTGGGCAATCCCTGCGGGCCAGCCACCTTTGTAGCGCACGATAAGGCGGTGCTGCTTGCCCTCCTCCATCGATTCGTGGTTCACCTCGATGGCGGGGTCGTCTGCGCTGATTTTGCGGATTTGGAACCCCTTGTCGCGTCGGGTGAGCGTCACGATACGCTCCACAGGCAGCTGGGTTTGGGGTGTAATCACGCCAAAAAAGACACTATTGGGCGTTACGATGATGCCCTTCTCGCACATCACAGTGATGTTCACCTGGGGGGCACGCTGAGACTTGGTGCGTGCGATGACCGCGAAGTTGTTGCGTCCCGGTGGAGCATCGGGATTGATAGTGATGACTACCTTCTGTCGCTTGTCGTCGATGCGCTGTGCCTCCGCCTTCGCGTAGGGGGCTGTGGTGGTCAGCTGCTCAATCTCCAGCGGTTCGTCGATGTTGGAGACGATTTCCACCTCCTGTACGGTGGGTTCTTTGTCCTTGAGCGCGACGGTAAGCGTCTCGCTGGGGCGCACTTCGAAGGCGGTCTTGATGTTCGCAGTCAAGCGCAGGGTCAGGTTAGGCTGGTCGGGGTCGTTGGTGGTGACCTGAATCGTTTTGATTTGGGAGCCGCGGAAGCCCGCTGTGCGTAGTTCCGCTTCGATCACGCCCTCTTGCTTGGGCTGGACGACTCGGTCATAATGCGGGGTGACACAGCCGCAACTGGGTCGGGCGGTGATTTCCAGTGGGGCATCGCCCTCATTGCGCACCTTGAAGGTGAATTTGACCGTGTCGCCTTGGGCAATATCGCCGAAGTCATGCTCCATCGGCTCCACCACGATTTTCGGCTTGGGGATATAGACCGCTACGCGCCGAGTGGCGAGATCGATCAGTTGCCGTCGCACCTGGAGCAGGTTGCGTGCGCGCTCCACCTCTTCGGCTGTGGGAGCGGTGGGGAGTTCCTCACTGTTCCAGACAGGACCCATAATCTCGGTGTCTTTCTGCGATTCGGCAAGCCCCAAGTAGGTACCGACCGCTTGCCCCACCAGATGGGCGACCGCTTTGGCGCTCTGGGGCATCTCGGTGTAGGGGATGTAGGTGGCGATGCGGGCACGCACACGACGCTTGTCGCCTTTCTGTGGAGGCAACATCAGCTTCGCTTTGCCGTGCATCAGGCGGAACTGACCTGCGGTAATCTCTGCTACATCCTCCTCGAACACAATCTGCACATCGGCGCTCGCCTCATCTTCGGTCCACTCCAGCTTAGGATTGCCATTGAGCGCGCGGTTCCAGTTGTTGATGGCGTCGATGGCTGCCTGACGAAAGGCTTCTCGCAGCTCGGGCGGAATGGTTGCCCAACTGCCGTAGACGCGTATCGTGGCAGGCACATCGATGCGATTCAACAGGTTCATCGCCCCGTCGAAATCGGCGCGGGAAAGGAGGTTCGCTGCTTGATACAGCTGGTCATACTCGATTTTGACCGTATAGTCGGGTGGCAGCGGAGCGCGTGGCGTGTTCTGGCTCCAGCTTATCGCCAGCCCTATCATCGTTCCCATCAATAGCAAGGCTCTTTTCATCGCTTCGTCCCTCCTGTGTGGCTTCGATTATACCCTACCCTTGCTATTATAGCCCATTTCGGGTGAGATTAGAGGGGCGCGAGGGGTTGGGCGGTCATTGGCATCAATTTTAGCCCCCGAAGAAGGTACACTCCACACACGACGAGCTGCAGAACCAACCTGACAACACAAATCGAGAACGCCCTCCGACAACTGCTTGAACACGAAGCCCACACCCTCGCACGCGAAACAGGCTTCGTCAAACGCTAACGCAAACTCACAGGCAGTACCTTTGCCCACCTAATGCTCTGCGGTGCCACCAGCAATCCCTGTCCCACTTACACCGATTGGACTCAAGCCGCCGCCGTTGCAGGCACGACCATCACGCCGCAAGCCATCGAGCAACGCTTTTCGAGCAATCTCACAGTAATTGGGATTAATCTCGAAACCAATGTAGTATCGCCCCATCCGTTTAGCTACAACGGCAGTTGTGCCGGAGCCGATAAATGGATCCAGCACGACATCATTGGGCTGTGAGGTTAGATTCAGGAGCTCTTGCACGATGAACTCCGGGTAAACCGCAGGATGGTTCGACGATTTCACAGCAATAACAGGGCACTCGATTACATCGCGTTTGATGGCGCGATCATATTCGAATAATAGTGAATCCCTGACTTTTAAGATGGCTTTTACGCCCACCTTCATAACCACCATAGGCTTCTGAATGAATTCCGCGTATTTTCATTCGGAAGGAAGCAATTTCGCCACGCTGAACCTCTGCGATTACCTGCTCAAGTGCTTGCCTCGCCGCCTGCTTTTGTTCAGGACTTAGATCGGACCGCTCTATCAATTCTAAGTATCGCTTGCCTATGTTGTTCCCCGCTTTCACCTGAGCGCGAACCATCTCCCGATGCCCCATGAATCGCTCATAGTAGTAGTGATAAGCATCACTCTTCACAAAGTGAAAGATTGGCTCGGTGCTACTTACCAACCGCCTCCGATATTGGCGAGGTTCAGGGTTGGGCTTAACCCAAGTGATGATGTTGATGAGCTTCACACCTGTTCGCTGGATGGCTTGATGTGCAAACAGATAGGGAGCAAGCAGGAGAGAGCCGTCTTCATACTTGTCGCCTATGATAAAAAAACAGGCTTCCGGTCTGCTTTGTGCAACGCACGCATTGTTCGAAAACCTCCAGCAAGCTTTCAAGGTATTCATTGAGACTCTGCTCATTCCCTATACCAATCGCACCATAGTCGCGCTGACGATAGTAAGGGGGGCTGGTTACTACGACATCGATACACTCATCAGGTAGCTGGCGTAGTAACAAGCGACAATCCCCTTCAACAATCTGGTTGAGAAACGGTATTCCATGCTTAGCTGCCAGCACCACCGGCATCACTCTCTCTTGCATCATGAGGAGTATACCTAAATCTGTTCGAAGAGGGGGCGTAGGGCGGGATAGAGTTCGCGATAGAGAGCATAGGCGCGCGCGTAGACCGCCTGATGATGCCGATTCGGTTGCGTATGGCTGGCGAGGCGCACCGTTGCCTCACACGCTTCGGGCACGCTGTTCCAGATGCCGACACCCACCCCCGCCAGCAGCGCGACACCGAAGGCGGGTCCCTCTTCCGCTTGCAGTGTATGGATGGGATAGCCGACCACATCGGCGAGAATTTGGCGCCACAGCGCGCTGCGCGCACCCCCACCCGTCATGCGCACCTCCCGAATGGGCACCGCCATCGCCTGCAGGATTTCGAACGAGTCGCGCAAGCCGAAGGCAACGCCCTCCAACACGGCGCGGGTGAAATGGGCGCGATGGTGCGCCAGCGTGGCACCGACGAAGGCGCCACGCGCCTTCGGGTCGGGATAAGGCGTGCGCTCGCCCGAAAGATAGGGCAAGAAGAGCAGCCCTTCGCAACCCGGCGGGATGGGCTCCGCCTCGCGCAGGAGCCGCTCATACGGGTCTTCGCCCGCTGCATGGGCAGCCAGCAGATCCGCTTGCGCGAAGGTATCCCGATACCAGCGGAGCGCGCCACCCGCCATCAGCATCACCCCCATCACATGCCAGCAACCGGGCACAGCGTGGCAGAAGGTATGCGTGCGGTAGTGAGGGTCCACCTGTGGCTGATCCAGATGGGCGAACACCACGCCGCTGGTGCCCACCGAGACAGCTACGCGCCCCTGCTGCACGATGCCCGTGCCGACTGCGCCCGCTGCCTGATCGCCCGCGCCACCCACCACCGGCGTGCCCTCCGCCAGACCCGTCGCGGCTGCCGCCTGCGCATGCACCCGCCCCGTTACCTCCGGCGATTCGTACACCTTCGGAAACCATTCGCGCGGCAACTCCAGCGTATCGAGCAGGTCATAAGCCCAGTCGCGCTTCGGCACATCGAACAGCGCGGTGCCCGACGCATCCGACACCTCCGTGGCATACTCGCCTGTGAGCATGAAGCGGATGTAGTCCTTCGGCAGCAGCACATGGCGCACGCGAGCGTAGTGGGCAGGTTCATGGCGACGCAGCCAGATAATCTTGCCCGCTTGAAAGCCTGTCAGCACGGGGTTCAGCGTTGTCTGTAGCACCTTCTCCTGCCCGACGCGCTCGGTAATCCAAGCGCACTCCTCGGCAGTACGCTGGTCGCACCAGAGCAGCGCGGGTCGGATGACGCGGTTCGCTTCATCCAAGAAGACGGAGCCGTGCATTTGCCCGCTCAGTCCAACGCCCCGAATCTGGCTGGGTGGAATGCCGCTCTCGCGCAAGATCTGCTGGATGGCGTTGCAGGTGGCGCGCCACCAGTCGTGCGGGTTCTGTTCCGCCCAAAGTGGCTGTGGGGTGTGCAGGGGATAGGTGTCAGCACCGCTGGCTAACACGCGCCCCTGCGGATCGATCAACACCGCCTTCACACCCGTCGTCCCAATATCAAGACCTAAGAGGTACATCCTTTTTCAACCATTAGCCTTGATTGCGTCTTCAGCATCCTTGACCAATAGATCGAGCTGCATACTTTGCCGCTTCGTCATCACCGCACGCTCCGCTGCAGCGGGATCACGGGTACGATAGACACCCTCGTAAAGCTCGCCTAACGAGAGGATGCTCAACGCTAATTGGGGCGCACCAATCTTCAGCAGGGTCGCCGTGTAAGCCTGCACCCCACGCAAATGGCGTACAATCCAGCCCGTGTCCAACAGATAGAGTGGCTTCACAGCTCCACTTCTGTGCGTGTTTGCAGCAGGCGATTGGCGTAAAGCTCCTGTTCGAAAACCTCGCAGTCCAGAAGCGACGCCCAGGCACCTGCAGTTGCTGCGGTGGGATTAGCAGCTGTCGGGGTGGCTTCCGGAGTGGAAAGCATCACCGTCAGCTCGGCGCCTTCCTCTATCTCCAGCGGTTCTAACAGTTCCAACACCCCACGACGATACCGTACCTTCACCTGTTTGACCATAGTGTTCTGACCTCCGCTGCGACCTGCGTTTTGCTCGGTTCCATCGTCAATGCCTCTTTGATGGGGTGTTGCCCATCGAACGCGAGTATACCCGATAATCTTGCACTTTGCCGCGTCATAGCCGCTCTGCCAACCCTTTACCAATCAGTATCAATAACATCGCTGGCAAGGTAAAAAGCGACCATACTAAACACGACAAGCTAACTCTATATTCAAAAAAGAGAAAGGTTTTTCTATCAAACTCAACTCTTCGAGGAATCAGTTCCAAAGTTGAGGAAACACCAGAGAACAACATACATCCTAAAGAAAACCAATCTTTTGAAGGCATATCTATTAAGAATAAAATTTCTGACTTAATAAATAATATGCTAATAAAACAGATAGCAATTGATGATATGATAGTGAAAAATAACATTAAATAAGTAAATAATAAAAGTTTCCGCTTTTCAGCAGACGAATTGTCCTCTATCAAGCTGTTTCCACGAGAAGGGAGAGACCAAAGCAGAAAGACTGTCGCCGTCGCTCCAATGCCCAACCAACGATACCAGCGAGGCACATCCCCATATAAAAGCATAGGCATAAGCCCTGCGAGGACTACAACAAATAACCTCCGCCAATAAACCAAACGCAACCACATGATGACTTCTATTGGCGCATCATAGAACGATTCTTTCCCTTGTGTCCCATCGGTTGTCTCACCGCTATACATCGCCGCCTCCTATGGAGCGTAAAACCAGCCTATGTCTACTCCCAACTTCTGCTCAATCATATCAATAATACCGGCACTGGTAAACGCAGTACCTGTTCCTATGCCAACGGGATTAGGGTTGAGATTTATAGGACCTGACACTCTACCACCTCCTCTTGGTCCCTTAAATTCACCTGTGCCAGTGCCACCGCTGGCGCTGATGCAAATTGCCACTCCCCCTACGATCAAACCTTCGTTTACACCGGGTGGATTATAACGTCTTCCGTGGTACCATTCCAGGCCTTCGTCAATCGCTATTCCTACAGCTATCCCAATGATAACAGCAGCTACAATGACAGGTATGGCTCCTTGCATGTCCACCAGTTGCAGCGGGTCATTCACACAATAGCCATACGCATTCAGCGTGAGTGGCTCATAAATATCCCCCAACCACGGATCCTGCTGCAGGAATCTGCCTACCACAAGGTCGTACCAGCGCACCCCCACTTTCTGCAGCCCGCCCGTCAGCGCCTCGTTCCGATAGCCCCACGCGCCGTTCCAGTCGTAGGTCTGCCGCGCACCTGCAACCAAGTCACCAAAGGCATCGGTGATAGGCGCGGGCGAGTACGCACCCGTCGGGCTGCTCGTCGCCACCAAATCCCCACGCAGACTCCAGTGCTTGAACTCAGCTCCCGCGCTGCTTACCTGCTGGTACATCGCACCACCGTAGCCGTAGTATACCCACTCGCCTCCTTTCGCCCGCTCCGCTACCAAAGTATCACCCGAATACAAGTACTCCACCACCAACCCCCCGCACACCACGCACCCGACGACCGAACCCGTCGTACTCGTACACCCAGCCAACACTGTCACCTCGCTTCTGCAAATCCACCAAGTTGCCCTCCGCATCATAACCCAACAACCAAGTTTCACCCCCCAATACAACACACCTCCACATGCCCATTCGCATCATATGCCTAATCCCTGACTACCCAGGCATATCGTGAACAGTTCAGGCGGCGAAAGCTGTTGGCAGGATACACCTAATCCTAACTACCCAGGCACATCCAAGGGTTAGGTTTTAGGCGACAGGAACCATCCAAACTTCAAGCGCGGTTTCTGTCCACCGTAGATAATACAGATTGCCCACCCGATCCACATCCCAGAATGTCTCCACACCCAATATGCCTCCATAACTGGGGTATTCCACTTTGGCGCATGTTCGCATCCGCTTCCCCCGTGGGTCGTATTCAAGAACATGATGGGGATAGGTAACCCGAAAATCACCGATTTGGGGATTCTCGATCTCGCGCATTTTCAGTTCGCGCTCCCGCATCTGAAGGTAGAGATGCCCACGCCCATCTACCGCAGCATGAGCCAGCCCAACCAATTCCTCTTGTTCCCGCTTCGGTTTGTCTTTGGGAAGCAATTCATACTCGTAAGAAGACCGACGATCAATCTCATATACTTTTACTTTTACTTTATCGAAACGAACCGCATTTATAGATATTTTTGTTTTTTCAGAATTTATGTTATATCCGAAAGTCGAAACTATCTCGCCTATCTGCTTGAGCTGGTAGACTCTTTCATTAGATATATCAATTATAATTTTGCATGGCGATACATTGGCTTTTATGTATTCACTATTTCCTGAAGAACTTATGCAAAGTAGATAGCGATCATTATTAAGATACCCCCAAAAGCAGACTCTACCCTGTGCCGTAACCCCAATAAGCTGCCCGTCAAAACCCTGTTTGCACGCTAAAAGCAAAGCTTCATTCAAGCTTTTCGATATCGTGGCATTCTCATTGCCACTTCTCTCAAGACATATCAGCTTGTGTTTATATCGGCAATCCCCTACATAATCAATATAATGAAGATAGCACCTCCCTTGAGGATCGAGAAACAATGCCTTAAGATCGTACTCACCGCTACCTTTAATAATAATCACGCCCTTCTTGTCGATCTCATATCCATTTTGTTTGACCGAATGTTTAATATCCATGTCTTTTATAAATTTTCCTTTGAAATCATAGATGTTTATTCGCACACCGTCAAGTGTCCTAATGATTATATAGAAAACCTTCCCTTCGGGATCTACTTGAAATCTGTAAGGTCCAATTGATGCCTCCCCCTCCGCTGGGACATGAAACCCCCAGGGACGAAACAATATCTCGTGAGGGCGCTCCCCATACCGCACGCTAAAGAGCTTTCGCGCTGTCTGCGCCATCTTTGTTTACCTCCTATTCTCGCAACGCTCGTATCTGTGCCCCTATCATCCAATTATACCCAGCGTCTTCAATGACACTTTTGTTCTCTATTGCCTCAATAGTAACGCTGTGCAAATCAACTTTTTGTCCGCTCCCACACGCATCGATGTATGTCAATTGAATACGCCATCTCCTCTGGCTATTGGTCTCCTCAGATGTGCGTCCGTGTATCTGATATACAATCGCTACATGCGCACCTGGCTTCACAATCAAGTGTCCAGGTTGAATGTTTTGTATGGGTACTGGATAACTTACATCATCCTTTGCAAGTCCTTCAGCATTCCGTCGCCATCCGCTAGACTGGAAATTAGAATAACCAGCTAAACGCGCCGCCGCACAGACAAGACCAGAGCAGTCCACGCCATATCCATCATAATCATGATGGCCAGGGTAATACATGCGTTGATAAGGGCGCCTGCCCAGAACATACATTCTGCCACCCGAATGCTGAACCGCGTTGTCTGCACGACCACCATACCAGTGACCACCCCACTCATATGGGACATTAAGAAATGACGCAGCCCATTCGACCAGCTTGCGTCTCAGGTTGTCAGGATTGTCGCTAATCCAGTTCGCAATCGCTCGAACACTTATTCTAAGCGCAAGTTCGTCAGATTCGTCGCAATTCTGACTCTTATGGAATATAAAAAACATAGGATCCGCAAAAACACTTTCATCCAGATCTGGATTCTGCCATGCACCTGGTTTCGGCTGATGGAGCCCAGTCCACCTGCCATTTCTACCGTATGGTGTCCTTACATAGTGGCGAAAAGTGCCTGACACCTGCACATAAAAAGTGTTTGTCCATAATCCAAGACGATCTGCATAGTACACATCTTCATCATATAAATACCATCTATGATATATACTTCCCTCTAATATATATCTTCCATATCTTAGGCGTGTCCAGTAGGACCCACTGGAAAACTGGGATAGAGATCTCTCCTGATCTACCAGGTGTTTGGTTCGATACCACTCGAATCTCAGCCCCCTTCCTGTCCACTCGTGAATGCGCTGCGGTATCACATATCGCACATCGGAAAAATCGAAGTCAGGTGCTTCGCCTCCTGTGGCGCGATAGTGGTGCCCCGGAACAAACCATCTGCCACGCAGTTCGGTCCCGCATGCCCGCGAGCTGAAGTAATACCTACCGTTAGATCGCACAATCGCAGCCAGCGTAATTCTATCCCCTACAAGACGACGCCTGCGCCCTGCTACCCAAGAGCCATCAGCTGAAACTGCTGTAGCCACCCCCTCTACCGATGTTCCTCGTGGAAGTGAACCCTGCCACTGAGAAGTTCCTTCGGCGCGAACTATCCGAAATGGAGAGGAGCTCCCAATCCCTCCGATTATCGCACGCCCATTCGCTGAAATCGCAGTAATATTAAACCAATATATCTGTAACCAGGAATCGAAGGCATTTCTCAAAGAAACAAACTGACTACCTTGATTAAAAAAACTTCATCTCATTGTAGTTGAATGGATAAATCCGAAGACTGCTATCTACATCGCACCAGAGTTCAACCTCCGCATCCGAGATACCATCACCATAGCAAAGGATAGTGCTGCTGTACAGCTCGGTAATCCACTGTGAATAGAACCATTTTCTTGGCATACAGAACAGCGTCGTGAATAAAGCCTCTTCGTCTGAGCGCACCACTTGATAACCTAACTGAGGTGACCAACCTACCAATATATAGTTTCCTAAGTAGGAATCGGTTGTCACTCTTAGCAATAACTGCCCGTCGTTTGTCAAATGAAGCACACGCACACCATAGATAGGGATTGTGAGAGGAGTGCCTTGATCATAAACTGTCGTTGGCTCTGGTAAAAGCCTCATCCCCTCTTCAGGTGTCCAGACAAAAGGCAAATGGTACTGACGATTCTGAGCATCAACTCTTACCAAAACACCTGCGGCGTGCCCATGATCGTTTAGACATTGTGGGTAAAGAAAAATATCAAAACCAACTACTCCATCAACAGATGGCTCTATCAGAAGGAGACGCTGAGCCACGCATAGAGACGGCAGTCCAAAGAGAATCATTCCTATTACCTTGCCAACTTTCCCTTGCGCCCAAGTGCGGCGCACCTTCCGTAAACTCCAGCTCTGACGCATCGCTCGCATCGCGCTATCCTCCTATTTTGACCCGTTGCCTCGTACTTTGACGAGTGAACCGCTTCTCATGATAGCACAAGCAAGGGGGTTTTGTCAAGGGGTGGGGCAAAAAGCAGCTGTTGAGTTCAAAATGGGGAGAAAGAGTTCAAAGGACACAAAAACAAAGTAGTAGCATGCTCCTTCGCACGCCACTTTATCATAACACCATTATCAGCGTCTTGATACCCGTTGCCTTCGCTCTGCCCCAAGTGCCCAAGGGGAAACCCTGCTGGGCTCATCCGAAACGCGCTTCCGCTTCGTTTCGGCACACGGTGCGCCACCCGCGCTCAAAATCGGTTGAGCCACGAGCGGTCAGGCAGTTGCTTTCAGCCTTTGGCTTCTGCTCTCACCTCCTCTATTGAGAGGATTCGGGAGGCAGGGAAGGATTCCTGCTCGCCTTTACCGGTACATTTTCCGAACCTTGAAGAGGAGAATCCTGCTCGATGGTCTGGATGAAAAGGTCTTCCAGCGTTTCGCGTTGTGCCTGAAAGCTCATCAGCTCGCCGCCGCTCATCACTACGGCACGCGCCAGCTGAGGCACCTGCTCCTCACGCTCCACCTCCGCCACCACTCGCCGCTCGTCGATAGGCTGAACCCTGCGGGCAATGGGCTGAAGCGCATTTAGCATAGCAGGTGTTACTTGGCGCAGCTCGATGGTGACCACCGAGCGGTTAACCAGCAGCTCATCCAGCGTGCCCTGCTTCACCACGCGCCCCTTGTTCAAAATCGCTACATAGTCGCAGCTGCGCTCCACCTCCGAGAGCAGATGCGAGTTGAGAAACACCGTTTTACCGCGCTGCTTCAGGTACTGGATGACCTCGCGCACGCGTCGTCGCCCCAGCGGGTCTAACGCGGAGGTTGGCTCGTCCAGAATCACCAAGTCGGGGTCGTGGAGGATTGCCTGTGCCAGTCCGATGCGCTGCTGCATGCCTTTAGAGAACTCGCGGATTCGGCTCTTGCGCCGTTCGCTCAGCCCCACCAGCGCCAGCACCTCGTCGATGCGTCGTTCCAGCGTGGCGCGCTCCATGCGTGCAAGCCGTCCGTGCAGCCGGAGCAGCTCCTCCGCCGTGAGAAAATCGTGAAACTGGAACTTTTCGGGCAGGAAGCCCAGCCGCCTTTTCGCCTGAAGCGAGCCTGCTGGATAGCCCAGCACCCACGCCTTGCCCGCTGTGGGATAGACATTACCAATCAGCATCTGGATGGTAGTCGTTTTGCCCGCGCCGTTGGGTCCCAAAAAGCCAAAAACACATCCCACTGGCACCTGCAGGTCCAGATGCTCGACCGCCACGACGGCATCGCGTCCAAAGAGGGAGCGAAACTCTTTGCGCAACCCGCGTGTCTCAATCGCCCACATATATCGCTATTGTACCTGAGCATAAGGGGTATAATTCCGTTCGAAGGTAGCCTATGGCGTTCACCGTCGAGGATTTGAGTGACCTTATTCGGATACTGAAGCAGCACCCTGAGTGGTGTGCAGAGCTTCGGCGTGTGCTGCTTACGGACGAGCTTTTTCAGCTCCCAGAGCTTATGCGTGAGCTGATCGAGGTGTCGCGCCAGCATTCGACAGCGATAGCCGAGCTGACCGAAGCGCAGCGCCGCACTGAGCAGCGATTGCAACAGCTGAGCGAGGAGTTTGCTGCCTATCGGCAACTGACCGACCAGCGCTTCGCCGAGACCAGTCAGCAGATTGCTGAACTGGTTGGGGTTATGCGCAACATGCTGCGCCGCCTGGAGAGGCTGGAGGAGTGGCAGCGAGGTGAAGCGGGACGACGCGCCGGTGAGCAGTATGAGCAGCGCGTCATACGCCGTGCAATAAATATCTTCTTGGGCGGTGAGGGAGGCAGCCCAGAAAAACCCGGTGTCCATCGGCGACTGGCGCAGTGGTTGAGAACCCTTCGGCAGCAGGGTCGCATCCCCGATACAAACGAGGATCCCCTCTTGGCTGACCTCATCTGGTGGAAGGGCGAGAAGGTGCTGGTGGTGGAAGTTTCGCTGAAGGTGGATGAGAGCGATATCCAGCGTGCTCGCCAGCGCGCGAACACGCTGCAGGAGGCGGGAGTGGATGCCATACCCGTCGTCATCGGGGAAGAGTGGGCAGCTCCAGAGGTACAGGCGCTCGCCCAGCAGGAGCAGGTCGAATGGATGGTCGGCAGCGGGTTGTCGCAAGGTTTTCTCCAGTTCCGCCGCTTGCCAGAAGAGGATACGACCGAGACAACCGAACATTAAGGCGGAAGCAAGCGTCTGAAGAGGCGGTATAGATCGGAGGAGACCATGAGCAAGCAGAAGCCGAGATTGGAGGAGCCGTGCCCATTATGTGAGCGTCCGTCGGGCGAGTTCTGGGTGGCGGAGATGTCGCGCCGACAGTTCCTGCGTGCCGGGTTCACCCTCGTTGCCGTCGGGCTGGCAACCCCGCCCTGGTTAGCCCAAATTGCACGCGCCGACGCTCAGCGCATCCTCAAGGGCAACAAGTTGCCCAACGACCGCATCCTGGTCGTGTTGCAGCTCACCGGTGGGAACGATGGGCTGAACACGGTGATCCCCTATACCGACCCACTCTATTATGAAGCACGCCCCACCTTAGCCGTTCCCGATTCGCGCGTGCTGCCCCTCCACGATCGGGTCGGGCTACACCCTGCGTTGGAAGGGCTGAAATCGCTCTATGAGCAGCGGTGCGTCGCCATTCTGCAAGGGGTCGGCTATCCGAACCCGAACCGCTCCCACTTCCGCTCGATGGAGATTTGGCAAACAGCGGACCCCGATGGGCACAGCCGCTACGGCTGGCTCGGTCGCTATCTGGACACCCTGACCGATGCGTCCGCGAACCCTGTGATTGCGGTCAGCCTCACGCAGGAGTTGCCCATGGCGCTGCAAGCGCGCAAGGTCTCGGTGCCCTGCTTCGCCAGTCTGGGCGACCTCCAGATGATGACAGCCGATCCCGAACTGGAACGGACCGTGCGTGCTATTGCCCAGATGGAGACAAAACCCACCAACGCCGCCCGCGTGATTCGCGACTCGACCCGCACCGCGCTGGAGGCGGTCGAGCGTCTACGCGAAGCGGTTGGGAACTATCGCTCCACCGTGGAGTATCCGAACGACCCATTCGCCCAGGGGCTGAAACAGGCGGCTCAATTGATTGCCACCTCGCCCTACACGCGCATCCTCTATGTGTCGGTGAACGGCTTTGATACCCACGCGGCACAAGCACGCACCCACGAGCAGCTGCTCCAGCGATTTGGGAACGCTGTCCGCGCCTTCTATCAGGATTTGGAGCAGCAGGGACAGGCAGATAAAGTGCTGCTGATGGTCTTTTCGGAGTTCGGTCGGCGGGTACGCGAGAACGGCAGCGCGGGCACCGACCATGGGGCTGCTGCGCCGATGTTTCTCATCAGCAAGCGGGTCAAAGGCGGGCTGTATGGCGAGCCGCCGAACCTGCGCGATTTGGACAGCAACGGCGACATCCGCATGCAGACCGACTTCCGCAGCGTCTATGCGACCGTGCTGGAGTGGCTCGGAAGCGACCCAGAGGCGGTGCTGGGCAAATCGTTCCGACCACTGCCGCTTATGCTGTGATATATTGACGCAAGCGAGCCAAATCCTCGGCGAAGCGCGTGTCGTCGGGCGTTTCGAGCAGCATCGGCAGATGGGCAAAGCGTGAATCGTTCATGATGAGCTGAAAGGCATGTTCGCCCAGCTCGCCAAAGCCGATATGCTCATGCCGATCCACGCGCGAGCCGAGCGGCTTTTTCGAATCATTTAGGTGCCAGACGCGCAGCCTCGAAAGCCCCACCAGGCGGTCGAACTCTGCCCAAGTGGCTTCATAGCTCTCGGGTGTGCGCAGGTCATAACCTGCCGCGAACAGATGGCAACTGTCCGCACAAATGGCTAACCGCTCACTGGGCAACGCCTCCAATATGCGTGCGAAATGCTCGAACCGATAGCAGAGCGCGGAACCCTGCCCCGCCATCGTCTCCATCGTGATAAACACCCCATCGGGCATCTCCTGCAGCAACTGGCGCAGATTCTCGATGAGCAGGCGCATGCCCGCCTCAAAATCGGGGTTCGAACCCATATGCAACACCGCATAGGGAATGCCCAGCACCGCACACCGCTGCAGCTCGGCAAGATAAGCTTGGAACGATTTACGGCGCGTGTCCGCATCGGGTGATGCCAAATTAATGAGGTAAATCGCGTGCGAGACCACACACTGAATCCCCGTCTCCTGACGGGCGCGTGCGAAGGCTTCGACCTGTTCCGAATCCACCATGACCGGTTGCCACTGGCGGGGGCTAACGGTGAAAAGCTGGATGGCAGTGCAGCCAATCTCCTTGCCTCGATAGAGCGCCTGATGCAGCCCGCCCGCCGTCGACATATGCGCGCCGAGTAGCCGTTGCATACTCTCTCGATTCGGGCTTCAGGTGCCCTGTCCTGTTTTGACAAGCGGCTGCACTTCGAACTCCAATTGGAGCGTGTCGCCAGCACGGATTTCCTGGCGTGCGCGGGCAATCAGCAAGGCACGGTCCCCCGGGCACCGGCGCGCCTTTTCGGCTAAGGTTAGCAGGAGAGCGGCATCCAGCTCGCCCACGGTCGGCGAAGCGCCGTACAGCTCCGTGCGGGGAATCATGCCTGCTTCTATCGCTGCCTCGCGCACACTGCCCTGCAAAAACGCCACTATCTGCCGAAATGGGTCCTGCCCGGGACGGCAATCGAGAACGGTTCGGGCGATTTCCTGACCTGGGCGAAACACCACGCTGTTGCGAAAGAGACGCACCTCCACCGGCACTGGCTCGCCTCGCGCCGTGTTGGTGACCGCCACCACTAAGGCGACCACCGAGTCGCTGGCAGCCCGAATGTTCTGCAGGATGGTCTCCAGGCTGGCGGTCTCGTCCACTTTAATCTCCTCACCGCTGGCAAGTCGCACCACTTTTTCGGGGATGAAGACGATTCGTCCATCGGCACCTGCTGCGGCGCCGCGTGCCTGCGCCTGTTGGGCAGCCTGCTCCATCATCTCCTTGAGCAATTGGCGCACGCGTACCTCACTCAATCCTGCACGGAAGCTGACGCGCGTGAGTTCCTCCCCTGCATGCAACGCGATGGGCGCCACGCGGATATTGACCAGCCGCAACAGGTCGCCCAACTGGCTCTCCAGGTCGTCCACGCGACGGCGCAGTTCGGCAGCACGGTCCAGCAGCCACCGATTCTGGCTCTCCAGCTGCTCGTTCTGTTCACGCAGCTGTCGACTCTGCTCGCTTAACTGCGTGTTCTGCTCCTGCAGCTGCTGGTTCTGCTTCTCCAACTGGGCATTTTCGGAGGCGAGGCGCGTGTTTTCCTTAGCAAAGTCATCATTTTGACGGCGCAGGATTTCTTGCATCTGTTCCAATTGGGCGATCTCTGTTTGGAGGTGTTCCCGCTGGAGATGAAGTGCCTGCACCTGCTCATTCAACTGCGTTCGCTCGGTAGAGAGCCGCTGCACCCGCTCCCGCTCTTTGTCCAGCCGCTCCTCCATGAGCGCCAATTGCTGTTGTCCCTGCCGCAACCGTTGCTCAAGTTCGGTCACCTGCTCGCGGAATTGCTCATACTGGGGGCGTAGCTGATTTAACTCATCAACTTTTTGCCGCAAATCCGTTTGCAGCGATTTCAGCTCGCTGGCACGCTGGCGCAGCATCTGCTCGTTGCGCTTCAGCTCGATGAGAATCTGGTCGCCGCGCGTAATCCAAACACGAAACGCCTCGTTCGCAAGCGTCATGACCAGGATTGTGAGGGCGACCGTGAGCGCGCCTGTGAGCGTGGTGATCAGCGTTGCGGTGTAGCGTGGGCGCAGCCCCATCAGGCTTAGCCGTTGCTTGCCCAGACGCCTGCCAAGCCAATCGCCTCCATAAGCCAGGCTACCGCCCAAAAGCACCATCAGCGCCACCAGAATCGCCATCGTCAAGGTCATCCCTAATCCACCCATCGGGAGTATACCTGCGATTCCAGCGGTGCAGCCTGCGGTTGAAACGGCTTTCAGAGGGCACAAACGAGAACAAGTGGAGAGCTTTATCCCGCTGGAGCGTTTTGCGCATGCTGTTCGCAAACTCATGGCAGGCGAGGATAACAGTGGGGAGACTTCGGCTTGTGGGTCTTTGCAGCGGCGGAGTATTTTGAGCAAGTCGTCGGGGATACAGAGGGCTGTGATGATTGTGTCCAGCATAGTGCATCTCTCCTTTGGATGTGCATATTGCACCCTTAAGAGAGGGGAGGACTTGACAAGGTAGCAAATTGGGTATAATATAAGCGCTTGACACAGGTCGGGCATAACCTGATGGAAGGAGGTAAAGCGATGAGAAAACTATGGCAGATTCTGGGTTTCAGCGTTTTAGTTGCCGTAAGCGTAGCTCAGACGCTCAACGATTCGCGACTGACGTACGACACAATTATCAGTTCCGGGCTATCACGCCCTATCATGATGACCTGGCTTAACCCAGCCAATCCCAACGACTTTTTTGTGCTGGAAAAGGTGGCTGGCAGCTCGTTGCCCCGAGTAGGTAGGGTGCGAAGGGTGACAAATGGTGTCATCAGTGAGCCGTTGCTAACACTCCCCGTCTCCTATGGAGACTGGGAGCGGGGCTTGGTGGGCATTGAGCTGCACCCCGACTTCGAGCAAAATGGTTATGTTTACCTTTACTACACGGAACCCGATCCAGCTGATCCCACCGTGACTCTGCGTTCGAGGCTTGTGCGCTACCGTTTTGACGGAACTGCCTTGATTGAGCCAGTTGACATCTGGACGGTGTCTATCCGCAACCCTTATTATCACTTTGGGGGCGTTATTCGGTTTGGACCTGACAGAAAGCTCTATATTGTGATAGGTGACAATTTTCGGCACAGCAGTAGCACAATTGAGGTCAACCGCAGCCCTTCTGATGTGTTAGGCGCTGGCGGTATTTACCGTCTGAATGACGATGGCTCCATCCCGGCAGATAACCCCTTTGCGTCCCATCCTGACCCACGAATCCGGGCGCTGTATGCGTATGGTATCCGCAACTCGTTCGGGCTGCAATTTGACGCCCGTACCGGCTGGCTTTGGTTCACCGAGAACGGTCCGAATGTCTACGATGAGATTAACATCGCTTTTCCTGGCATGAATAGCGGCTGGGTTAAGATTATGGGACCCGATGCTCGCGATGCTACTTATAATGCCAATGGCAACCGCGCCTATGATGCTAACGACCTCGTGATGTTGCCCAATGCTTATTACGGTGACCCGATTTTCTCCTGGTATACACCGATCGGCGTGGCGGCGATATGCTTCTTACGCTCAGCGCGTTTCGATGCGGATCTGCGCGATCAGTGCGTGATTGGTGAATCAGTAAATTCGCAGCTCTATCTGTTTCAAATGAATGCTCAGCGTGACGGGTTCACATTCACCGATTCGCGCCTGCAGGATCTTGTGGCGGATGACAGCGACGAGCGCAACCTGAATGCGTGGGGCACCAACTGGGGTGTTGTGTCCGATCTGAAGATAGGACCTGACGGCTATCTCTATGTGATTTCGCATTTAGCTAATCGCATCTACCGCATCCGTCCTGTGAACTCGCCAGAGATTATCAACGGACAGGTTATACTAACCGATTATCAAGGTCAGCGTCTTGGTATTCCGCTTACCCTCACCCTTCGTCAAGGGGGTGAATCCCACACCATCAGCACCACTTTGGATGCTTTCGGGCGATTCTCGGAGCGTGTTCCCGGCAGCGGAACCTATACCGTGATTGCCAAAGCAGGCAGCTATCTGTCCGTGAAGCGTGAAGCGGTTCAGATTGATCCGCAGGGCTTTGCTTATCTTAAGCTCGTTTTTAATCGGGCAGGTGATTTGAATAATGACAATCTCATCGACGATGCCGACCTGCTTCAAGTACTTTTTGAGTTTGGTAGCTCGTCCCGTACAGCTGATGTGAATGGTGACGGCATCGTCGACGACGCTGACCTGCTGATAGTACTGTTTAACTTCGGTGAATCGGGAGATGAGTAATCTATCCCACTGCTAAGTGGGTATCTAAAAGAGGCGCGACGGCATTTGCTGCCGTTGCGCCTCCATGTGGCACAAAAGTTGCTGCTTATAATGCTTTGAGCGACGGCGCTCCCTTCCCCAACGGCGTGGCACGCACAACGCAACCACTTTTTCACGGAGGTCAGCACGATGATTATCGTCATGCAACCGGGGGCAACCCAAGAGCAGATTCAGGATGTGGAGGAGCGGCTGCGCCAGTTCGGGTTCGACATCCATCCCATCTATGGCGTGGAGCGCACTGTGATTGCTGCCGTCGGCGCGCCCGAATTAGACCGAAACGAAGCGAAAGAGCAGCTCGAATCGCTGCCGTGGGTGGAGCAGGTCACCCTCGTGCTGAAGCCCTACAAGTTCGTCTCAAAAAAGTTCCGCGAGCGCACGGTCGTGGAGGTGCAAGGGCTACCTATCGGCGGTGACCTCTTCGTGGTGATGGCGGGTCCCTGCACCGTCGAAAGTGAGGAGCAGCTGTTCAAAACGGCGCAGGAGGTGCACCAAGCAGGCGCCCATATCCTGCGTGGGGGCGCGTTCAAACCCAGCACCAGCCCCTACTCGTTTCACGGGATGGGACGCGCCGCGCTGGAACTGCTCCAGCAGGCACGCGCCCTGACCGGCATGCCCGTCATCACCGAAGTGATGGACCCCCGCATGGTGGAACTGGTGTGCGACTATGCCGACATCCTGCAGATTGGCACGCGCAACATGCAGAACTACGACCTGCTGCGCGAGGTTGGGCGTGTCCGCAAGCCCGTCATGCTCAAGCGCGGGATGTGGGCCACTTACGAGGAGTGGCTGCAGGCTGCCGAATATATTTGGCTGGGCGGCAACGAGCAGATTATTCTCTGTGAGCGCGGTATCCGCACCTTCGAGAACTACACCCGCAACACGCTGGACCTGAACGCCGTGCCCGCTATTCGGGAGCTTTCGCACCTGCCGATTATTGTGGATCCCAGCCATGGCACAGGGCGCGCCTCACTGGTGCCGGCGATGACCCGCGCCGCATTGGCAGCCGGTGCCGATGGCGTTCTGATTGAGGTGCATCCCAACCCTGCCCGCGCCCTCAAGGATGGCGCGCAGTCGCTCACGCCGGACACTTTTCGAGAGCTGATGCGCACCTTGCGCCCCCTCGCTGAGGTTATGGGACGACGGCTCTAAACGGTATACTTCCCACACGGGATGCCCAAGTGGCAGCAGGGATTAGGTGCCAGTATCGCGCTGCTGATGCTGAGCGGGTGCGCCGGTCGATTCGAAAAGCGCGACGGACGGCTGCATCTGCGCGTCTGGAGCATGTGGTCGGGCGACGAGGAGAAGGTGTTTCAGGGCGTGGTCGACCACTATAATCGTATCCAAAGCCGCGTCCATCTGGAGAATCTGGGCGCTGTGGAAGACACCAAGATTATCCGCGCGATTGTGGCGGGCGCACCGCCCGATTTCTTCACGCTGCGTGAACCGGGCTATCTCGCCCCCTTAGCTGCCAATAATGCCTTGCTGCCACTGGACGAATGGTTCCGCGAATCGGGTCTACAGGAGCAAGATTTTGTGCCCGCTGCTCTCGAACAGGGGCGCTATCGGGGCAAGCTCTACTCGATGCCTTACCTGCTTGATGCCCAAGCACTCTTCTGGAACCCCGCGCTGTTTCGCAAGGCAGGCTTACCACCTCATCGTCCCCCGCGCACGCTGGAAGAGATGCTGGACTATGCCCGCCAGCTCACCTCGCGCGACTCCACGGGCGAGATTCGGGTGCTGGGCATCCGCCCACCCGACCTGATTTACATCATCGGCGCCTTCGGTGGGCAGTTCATCGACCCGCAGACGGGTGCCATCACCGCCGACCACCCGGTGAATCTCGAAGCGGCGCGCTACTATCGTGCGCTCATCGAGGCGATGGGCGGTGGCAGGCGCGTGCAGGCGTTCACCGCCGGCTTCGGCAACGAGCAGGGCACCAACAATCCCTTCTTTCTGGGGCGAATCGCCATGATGATTAACGGGCAGTGGAACCCGTACTGGTTCCAAAAATACGCTCCCCATGTGCCCTATGAGGTGGCGCCTATCCCCTACCCTGCTCGCCGACCGTACTTGCAACGCCCCACATGGATCGGGCAGAACATGTTCTGCATCCCGCGCGAGTCGAGACATCCGCGCGAGGCGTGGGACTTTTTCGTGTGGATGCAGAGCGAGGAGGCGCAGGTGCTGTTTGCCGAGACAATGCACGGCATCCCCAACATTCGGCGCGTGCTGAAAAATCCACAACTGCGCACGGTGCGCCATCCGGGCGAAATCTGGAAGCGGGGCTATGCTCGCTTTCTCGATTTGGTGGACAGCCCGAACGCCCGCTTCTTCCCCACTACGCCCGTGGCAACGCTCTACCTGCACGAGCTTTACACCGCCCAGGATTTTCTCATCAGCGGCAACAAGACGCCCGAACAGGCACTGCGCGATGTCCAACAGCGCGTCGCTGCCGAATACAAACGCTGGATATGAAGCAGTATGAAAGTCATTATCGGTTTAGAGGGTGGTGGCACAAAGACCGGTTGTGCCGTGCTGGATGAAGGCGGCAAGGTGCTTGCCTATGCGGAGGGTGGTCCCGCTAATCTCAACTTTGTTAGCGAGGCGGTGCAGCGCAAATCGTTTGAAAAGGCATTAGAGGGTGCGCTGCAGGGCATCGAAGCCACGGTGCTAGCGCTGGGCTATACCGTCGCGGGCACGCGTGCCAACTGGGAGTGGCTGCTGCAGCGTCTGGGCAACCCACCCGCTTTCCCCGTCGAAGAAACGCGGATGGCGTTTGTCAGCACGGGCAGGATGTATGCTCATGGGCTGGCAGTCGTCGCAGGCACTGGCTCCGTTATCTCCGCATTTGTCCACGACGAACTGGTGCGTACGGTGGGCGGCTGGGGCGCTTTGTTGGGTGATGAGGGCAGCGCGTATGATGTCGCCCTGCACGGACTGCGCGCCGCCGTACGCGCCTGGGATGGGCGTGGGTTCCCCACCAAACTGGTCGGTGCGGCGCGCGCCTATTTTGGCGTGCAAGACCTGCAGGAGCTGATCCCCCTTTTCTATCAGAAAGGGGTGTCGCGCCACCAATTAGCAGGTTTTGCCCGCAAAGTTATACAGGCAGCGAAACAGCGCGACATGGTGGCGCAACATATCCTTATCGCGCGGGCGGAATGGCTGGCACGGGATGCGATTGCCTGCGTGCGCGGGCTGTTTGACCCTCACGAGGCGTTCATGGTTGCGCTCACAGGCGGGATGTTTCGTGGGCGGACCCTCTTTCGCGCTGCGTTCGAAAGGCGATTCAGCCGGAGCTACCCGCATGCCCGCTTCCGCACCCCGCGTATGAAGCCAGCCGTGGCTATTGCTCGAATTGCCCTGCGCCGCTATAAACAGAGCGAGCCGTAAACTGCTGCCTCCCTATTTGTCCACCGTTACGGCGACGCGATGGCGCAGGGCGGCTTGGGCAGCTGCCAGTCGCGCGATGGGCACACGATAGGGCGAGCAGCTCACATAGTCCAGCCCCAGCTCATGGCAAAACTCTATCGAGGCGGGATCGCCGCCATGCTCACCGCAGATTCCCACTTTCAGCTCGCGTCGTGCTGCGCGCCCTGCTCGCACCGCCATCTCAATCAACTTGCCGACACCCTCCCGGTCCAGCGTGACGAAGGGGTTATCGGGCAAGATTTTCTGCTCCACATAGTAAGCCAGAAACTTGCCTTCGGCATCATCGCGGCTGAAGCCGAACACCGTCTGGGTCAGGTCGTTCGTGCCGAAGGAGAAGAACTGGGCGTGCTGGGCAATCTCGGCAGCGGTGAGCGCGGCACGCGGAATCTCGATCATCGTGCCGAACTTATAGTCGATATAGACGCCCTCGTGCGCCATGACCTCTTTGGCGATTCGCTCCAGGTTCTCCCGCACGACTCGTAGTTCGTTCACATGCCCCACCAGCGGGATCATAATCTCCACATGGGGGTCGTAGCCGCGCCGTTGGGCTTCGGCAGCAGCCTCCATAATGGCGGTCACCTGCATTTCGACAATTTCGGGATAGAGGATGGAGAGGCGCACCCCGCGCAATCCCAGCATCGGGTTCGCCTCGTGCAGCTCTTCGACGCGCTGGAGCAGCCGCCGCTTCTCGGCTAATTCGGGCGAATCGGGCGCGGTCAACTCCAGTGTAATCACTTCGCGCAGCAACTCTTCATATCGAGGTAGGAACTCGTGGAGGGGCGGATCGATGAGGCGAATGGTGACGGGCAACCCCCGCATCACTTCGAAGATACCGAGGAAATCGTTGCGTTGGAACGGCAGCAGGCGCGAAAGGGCTTCGCGCCGCTCTTTCGGTGTGCGAGCCAATATCATCTCCTGCACGATGGGCAGTCGCTCCTCGCCGAAGAACATATGCTCGGTGCGTGCCAACCCGATGCCTTCCGCGCCGAATTCGAGGGCTTTGGCGGCATCGTGAGGGGTGTCGGCGTTCGCCCGCACCCGCAGGCGACGGAATTGGTCCGCCCACCGCAGCAACTGTGCCATCTCGGCACCCATCTCAGGTGCTTGGGTGGGTACATTCCCCAAATAGACCTTGCCCGTGTTGCCGTCGATGCTGATATAGTCGCCCTCGCGCACAGTGAGCGTGCCCGTTTCCGTTTCGACGGTGAACAGTGCGTTCTCTTCGTCCACGCTAATGGCTTCGCAGCCGACGACGCAGGGGATGCCAAAGCCACGCGCTACCACAGCCGCGTGAGATGTAATCCCTCCGCGAGCAGTGAGGATCCCTTTGGATGCCAACATGCCGCCCACATCGTCGGGGTTTGTTTCGGGTCGCACCAGAATCACAGGCTCCGTTTTGCCGCGTTCGATGGCGCGTCGGGCATCGAACATGGCACGCCCGCTGGCGGCGCCGGGCGAAGCACCCAGCCCTTGCGCAATCAGGGGATATTCGCCCGTGGCAAGTGCCCGCTCATCCAGATGGGGATGGAGCACCTGATCCAGATGACTGGGCGAGACGCGCAGCACCGCCTCGTCGCGCCCAATGAGTCCCTCATGCACCATATCGACGGCGATTTTCACAGCGGCACGCCCCGTCCGTTTGCCAACCCGACACTGTAGCATCCACAATTTGCCCCGCTCGATGGTGAACTCCAGGTCCATCATGTCGCGATAGTGCCGCTCCAGTCGGTCGGCAATCTCCAGAAACTGTTGATACACCTCGGGCATGCGCTCACGCAGCGCGCTCAGTGGCAGGGGCGTGCGAATGCCTGCCACCACATCCTCGCCCTGCGCGTTCGGCAGGAACTCGCCATAAAGCACCTTCTCCCCTGTGGCGGGGTCGCGCGTGAAGGCGACCCCTGTGCCCGAATCGTCGCCCATATTGCCAAACACCATCGCCTGCACATTGCACGCTGTGCCCAAATCGTGCGGGATTTTCTCCCGCTCGCGATAGACCACCGCCCGCTCGTTATTCCACGAGCGGAACACCGCCTCGATTGCCATCTCCAGCTGCACCCACGGGTCTTGGGGGAACTCCTTGCCATGCTCCCGCACAATCTGCTTGAACGCCTCCACCAGCGACTGGAGCGCGTCGGCGGGCACTTCGGTATCCTGCGTGACGCCCAGTCGTGCTTTCAACTCGCTGAAGCGCTCCTCGAACCGCTTTTTGGGCACATCCATCACCACATCGCCGAACATCATAATGAAGCGGCGATAGGCGTCATACACAAAGCGCGGATTTTTGGTGAGTCGAATCATGCCTTGAGCGGTCTCGTCGTTCAGCCCCAGATTGAGAATGGTGTCCATCATGCCGGGCATCGAGAACTTCGCGCCCGAACGCACCGAGACCAGCAGCGGGTTCTGCGGGTCGCCGAATCGTTTGCCCACCCGCTGCTCCACCACCTTGAGCTTATCGCGCACCTCGTCCATCAAATCATCGGGCAATCGTCCGCGCCGCATATAGTCGCGGCACACATCGGTCGTGATAGTAAAACCGGGCGGTACAGGCAGCCCGATGGTGGTCATCTCCGCTAAGTTCGCGCCCTTCCCGCCTAACAGGTCGCGCATGTCGGCGCGTCCTTCCTCAAAGAGATAGACTCGCTTCATCATCCCTCAAACCTCCTATTGTTTGTATGGTAAGTGGCAACTCATCAAGTCGCCCCGATTGAGTGTGTTGCGCGACCTCGCTGTCCAATGCGCCAATCGGCAGCCCTGCCCCGCACGCCTCCTTTATTATGGCATGTCCACCATCCTGTTTGGGACGAAAGTCCGTGAACTTATGGTACAATCCCTTCGGGATGACGCGCGAGGCGTTTCGGCAGCGTTTGGAGCAGGGCGTGCTGGTGGCAGACGGCGCAACGGGCACGATGCTGGCGTTGCGCGGTATCACCATGCCCTATGATTTGGCGAATCTGACCCATCCCGAGCTGGTGAAGGCACTCCATCGCGAGTATTACGAAGCGGGCGCACGGCTCATCGAAACCAACACCTACAGTTCGAACCGCATCCGCTTGCTGAACATCCCCGAGCGCGGCAGCGAGCTACCCGCTGTCCAGCCTTTGCTGGAGCAGTACGGCTCGCCCGATGCGTTGGTGCGGCGTGTGAACATGGCAGGGGTGCAGTTGGCGCGTGAGGCGGTCGGGCAGGACGCGCTCGTGTTCGGCTCGATGGGTCCTGTGGGCAAGCCACTGGAGCCACTGGGCGAGATTCGACTCCAAGAGGCGGAGCAGGCATTTGAAGAGCAGGCGCAAGCCCTGATTGAAGCAGGAGTGGACGGCATCATTCTGGAGACCTTTGTGGATCCACGCGAGCTAACAGTGGCGATTCGTGCCGTGCGCCGCCTTGCACCCGACCTGCCGATTATTGCCTCCAAGGGCTTCATCGAGGATGGCGAGACGCTCATGGAAGGGTTGCCCGAGCGTTTTGCCCGCGAAATCAGTGCGCTGGAGGTGGATGCGATCGGTGCAAACTGCATAGTGGGTCCCCAGCGCATGCTGGACATCGTGCGGATGCTGGCGCATGCGACTGAGCTGCCCATCTCGGCGATGCCGACGCCCGGCTTGCCTCAACTGGTGCGGGGTCAGGTGGTGTACGACATTCAGCCCGAATATTTCGGGCGATACGCGGCGCGGCTGGTGGAAGCGGGCGCATGCATCGTGGGCGGTTGCTGCGGCACAACGCCAGACCACATTCGCGCTGTTGCCCGCGCGGTGGCTGGGCTCAAGCCGCGCCGGACATCAGCGGCGGTCTCCATCCCACTGCGTGAGCGCCGACCAGAGGAGCTGCCTCTTGCGGAACCCTCGCAACTGTCCCAGCGGCTGGGCAAGGAGCGCATCATTACGGTGGAGTTAGACCTGCCGCGGGGGCTGCGGGTGCAAAAGGTTATCGAGAACGCCTGCCTGCTCAAGGCGCATGGCGTCCACCTCATCGACATCTCCGACGGGGCGCGTGCCCGCCTGCGCATGAATGTGATGGCCATCTCGCACCTCATTCAGGAGCAAGCAGGTATCGAGGTCATGATGCACTTTGCCTGCCGCGACCGCAACCTACTGGCGATTCAGTCCGATTTGTTGGGCGCGCACGCGTTGGGCATCCGCAATGTGCTGGCGATTACGGGCGACCCTGCCCAAATCGGCGACTATCCCACCGCCACCAGCGTGTTCGATGTGGACGCTATCGGACTGGTGCGCATTCTGAAGCGATTTAATGAAGGCTTCGATTTGGCAGGCAACACGATTGGCATGCGGGCAAACTTCACGATCGCTGTCGCCTACAACCCGCTGGCGACCGACCTTGCGGCGGAGCGCGAGCGCCTGCAGCGCAAGGTGGACGAGGGGGCACATCTGGTCTACACGCAGCCGATATTTGAGATAGCCGTCGTGGAAGCCACCGCCGAAATCTGTCAGCAACTGGGCGTGCCGTGGTTTGTGGGGGTGCTGCCGTTGCGCAGTGCCCGCCACGCCGAATTTATGCACAACGAGGTGCCGGGCATCCGCATCCCCGAAGCCGTGCTGCGCCGCATGGCAGAAGCGCCCGAAGAGAGCGCGCTGGAGGTGGGACTGGAAATCGCCCAGCAATTTGTGCGCGAAGCCGCCCCCTATGCGCAAGGAATCTATCTCATGCCACCCGCGGGCAACGCCCAAATCGCCCTGCGCGTGCTGGAAGCGCTCCAATAGGGTATAATTTCCCCTTGCAGGAGGTGTCGACGCGATGAGCGAGGTTTGGAAAGGTCCCCTTATTCAAATAGATGAGTATCGCTGGCGCATTCCCAAAGAGTATAAGCCCGGCATGCGCGTGGATGGGCTGATTTTCGCCAGCAAGGAGCTGATCGAGCAGATTCGGCAGGATCAGGCGCCCGAGCAGGTGGCGAATGTGGCGTTCTTGCCCGGCATCGTGGGCTACTCGATTGCGATGCCCGACATCCACTGGGGCTATGGCTTTCCTGTTGGCGGCGTCGCCGCGATGGATCTGGAAGAGGGCGTCATCTCGCCTGGGGGAATCGGGTACGACATCAATTGCCTTCACCCCAACACGCGGATTCTGACCGCACACGGCTACTGGCGCACGATAGGCTCGATGCAGGCAGAATGGCTCGATCAGCAAGTGACCTGCTTTGAGCTATTGGAGGGTCAGCGCACAAGTACCGCTGTTGCTGCCGTTATGCAGGTTCAACCACGCAATCGCGTCTATCGCCTGCGAACCGCCACAGGTTTTGAGATTATCGCCACAAGCGAGCATCCGTTCTGGACGCCCGACGGCATGAAGCCGTTGAAGCACCTGAAAATCGGTGAGCCAGTGGCACTCTATCCGTTCGAAGGCGTGCCATACGCTGACCCTCCAGACGAAATCTTGCTGGACACCGAACAGGTGCGCGACCACCTACTGAAGCAGGGGAAGTCCGAAAACGCGATTCGTCAAATCATTACACAGCTCCAGCAGCGCAAGCTGCTACCCTTGCACGCTAATTCGCCCCAACTACCCTACCTGGTTAAAATAATGGGCTACCTGACAGGCGACGGCTGCCTGCGCTATGTCGGAGGCAGGGGTAAGGGCGTCGCTGCGTTCTATGGCAAACCCGACGATCTGGAGTCTATACGGGCAGACATCCTGCGTATCGGGTTCAGCCCGTCGCCTCTGCATACTCGCAAGCGACAGCACAGGGTGCAAACCCTTTATCGCACCTATGAGTTTGAAACCCACGAGACCTCCTTTGCTGTTTCGAGCAGTGCATTCACAGCACTCCTTGCCTGTCTGGGCACGCCATTAGGGAACAAATCGACACAAGCCTATCGCGTGCCTAATTGGCTTCTTCGGATGCCTCTCTGGCTGCAGCGTCTCTACCTGGCAGCTCTGTTCGGGGCGGAATTGAGTGCGCCCAGCACCCTGCCACGTCATCCCGCCACTTTCCAACCACCTGTGCTAAGCCTCAATAAGCATGAGCAACTCGCCGAATCGGGCTGGGCGTTCCTAAGCGACATACAGGCGATGCTTCAGCAATTTGGGGTCCAAGCCCGCTTACGCCGGCACAACGAGACAGGCTTCATCGGACGCCACGGGCAGCGCACTGTCCGATGTCGCCTGCAGATTCTGGGCAACGACGAAAACCTCATTCGCCTCTGGAGCCAGATTGGGTATGAGTATCAGCGCGAGCGCCAGCGATTAGCGAACGCCGCCGTGGTCTATCTGCGCGCGAAACGACTTGCCGTGCAGCATCGGCAACAAGCAGCCAAGCAAGCACATTCGCTCAAGCAGCAGGGGATGCCCATCGCACAAATCGCCGCGCAGCTGCAGGTGAATCCGCGATTCGTGGAGCGCAGCCTCTATGAGGGACGGCGTACCCAACCACGCATCCCAAAAGATTTTCCCGCTTTCAACGAATTTGTGGAGTGCGCACTCATCGGCAAGGATGGACTGGTGCTGGATGTCATCGAGTCGATCGAGGCGGTTGAGTATACGGAACCGTTTGTGTATGACCTCACCCTACTCCATTCTGACCACAATTTCGTCGCGGGTGGTTTCGTTGTATCAAACTGCGGTGTGCGGCTGCTGCGAACCGAGCTTACCGAGCAAAAGGTGCGTCCGCGCCTGAAGGAGCTGGTCGACCAGATTTTCCGCGATGTGCCCGCAGGCTTCGGAGGCGAAGGGCTGATTAAAACCAGCCGAGAGGAACTGCGCCAAGTGATGCTCAAAGGCGCACACTGGATGGTGGAACACGGCTACGGCTGGGAAGATGACCTACAACACACCGAAGCCACCGGCAGGCTCGACATGCCCGACCCCGATGTCATCACCCAAAAAGCCATCGAGCGCGGCAAAGACCAACTGGGCACTTTGGGCGGCGGCAACCACTTTCTGGAGATTCAAGTGGTGGACGAGATTTATGACCCCAAAGCCGCCGAAGCGATGGGCATCATCCAAAAGGGGCAAATTACCGTGATGATTCACACCGGCTCGCGCGGCTTCGGACACCAAACCTGCCAAGACCACCTCGACATTATGGAGCAGACGCACCGCAAGTACGGCATTAGCCTGCCCGACCGCCAGCTGGCGTGCGCTCCCATCAAGTCGGAGGAGGGGCAGACCTATCTGCGAGCGATGCACTGCGCTGCGAACTTCGCCTTCGCCAATCGCCAAGCGATTGCCCACTGGGTGCGTCAGGCATTCGCCAAAGTGTTCGGCTCAACACCCGAAAGCCTCGGCATCTATCAGGTGTACGATGTCGCCCATAACATCGCCAAGATCGAAGACCACATCTGGGAGGGCAAGCCGGTGCGCGTGTGCGTGCATCGCAAGGGTGCGACCCGCGCCTTCCCGCCGGGGCACCCCGAAACCCCGCCCGCCTATCGCGAAATCGGTCAGCCCGTGCTGATTCCGGGCGATATGGGACGCTACTCCTATGTGCTGGTGGGCACGCAGGGCGCGATGGAGAGGAGTTTCGGCACCACCTGCCACGGCGCCGGGCGCGTGATGAGCCGCAAAGGCGCCCTGCGCGAAGCGAAGAAACGCGACATCGCCAAAGAGCTGGCAGAACAGGGCATTATCGTGCGCGCCCAGAACAAAGCCACGCTCGGCGAGGAAGCCTCCTACGCCTACAAGGATGTCGCCGATGTGGTGGAGGTGGTCCATCACGCGGGCATCGCCCGCAAAGTGGCACGCTTGCGCCCCATCGGCGTGGTCAAAGGGTAAAGTGATGCAAGTAGAGAACGATGAGAAGGGGACTGGTCGGATGCGGAATCGCCCTCAGCATGCTCTGCATCGCTGGGGGCGTGTTCTGGGCGTTGCGTAACGGCAGTGCCAAGGCGGGCAACCCCAACGAGCGTCTCTACACGGTTCAGCGTGGCGCAATCGTGGTCGATGTAACGGAATCGGGCGCGATTGAGCCAGTGCGCACCGTTGAAATCAAGTCGCGCGTGTCGGGACGGCTCGCCGCCCTCTATGTGGAGGAAGGCAGTCGCGTGCGCCAGGGACAACTGTTGGCACGCATCGATCCACGCGAGGTGCAGCAACAAGTTGAGCAAGGCAGTGCGCAGGTCGAATCGGCAAAAGCGAACACCGAACGCGCCCGTATTGCCCTTGAGATACAGGCGAAGGAGGCGCGTCTCCAGCTGCGTCAGGCAGAGCTGCGCGTCGAACAGCTCCAACGCGAGCTGGAGGCGCAGCCCCTCCTGACCCGCGCCGCTATCCGCACAGCGGAAACCGCCTATCAAAACGCGCAGGAGAACCTCCGCCTGCTGGAGCAGGTGAAACATCCGCAGGAACGGCTGGAGGCGGAGAACGCGGTGCGCGACGCGGAAGCACGCCTGCAGGAAGCACAGCGACACTATGAGCGCGTGCGTGCCCTGCTCGAAAAAGGCTATGTCGCCCGCCAGCAACTGGACGAGGCACAGACGGCGCTCACCCTCGCCCAAAGTCAGCTCCAGTCGGCACGCCAACGCCAGCAGCAGTTAGCCGAACAGCAGCGTATCGAGCGGGAGACCGCCCGCGCCAATCTTGAATCGGCGCGTGCCGAGCTGGAGCGCGCCCGCGCCAGCGCGGTGCAAGACGAGATCAAACGCAAGGCATACGAGGCTGCCCTTGCCGATTTCGAAGCCGCCCGCAACCGTCTGCGCCAAATCGAGATGCAGCAGCTGGAACTCAAGCAGGCGCAGGCAACCGAGAAGCAAGCAAGCAGCCAGCTGCGCAATTGGCTCATTCAACTCGCCGAGACCGATGTGCGCAGCCCCATCGACGGCATCGTCACCCGTCGCTATCGGGAGGTGGGCGAACTGGTCATGTCGGGCACCACCGGCTTCGGCGAAGGCACGCCCATTATGCAGGTGGCAGATTTGTCTCGGATGCGCGTGCGGCTAAACCTCAACGAGCTGGATGTGGCGAAGGTGCGTGTCGGGATGCCCGTGGAGGTGCGCGTGGATGCCTTGCCCAATCGCCTCTTTCGGGGTGTGGTGAAGCGTATCGCACCGGCTGCGCTGCAGCCCGCCAGCGGCACCAATTCGCTTGCCAGCGCAACCAGCGTGGTCAAATTCGCCGTGGAAGTCCACCTCCAGCAGACAGATGAAACCCTACGCCCCGGCATGACCGCTCGCTGCCGTATCTTGATTGCCACGCGCTCCGACGCACTCATCTTGCCCCTTGAGGCACTGGGGCAAGAGGGCGAGCGCTCCTATGTGCTGAAGCTCAACCCGAATGCACGCGACCCGCAGGGCAAGCCCAAACGCGAAAAGGTCTATGTGCAGGTGGGGCTGCGCAGCGCCAGCCATGCCGAGATTCTCAGCGGCGTGCGTGAGGGGGATCAGGTCGCCAAGCCGCCTTTCGCTGGACCTGCCCGCCGCCAGTTCGAGCTGCGCGAAGAGAGGCGTCGAGAGTAATGGGACTGCTGGAGGCAATCTGGGTTGCGCTGGATACCTTGCGAGCGCATAAGCTGCGCTCTCTGCTTACCATGCTGGGCGTGATGATTGGTATCATGGCGGTCGTGGTGATGGTCGCCATGATCGAGGGCGCCCGCGCCGATGTGATTGCGGAGTTCGAGAAACTTGGCTCAGATGTGATTATCGTCGCCTACGACCCATCGGAGCGTCTACAGCGTGGGGAACGGGGCGGCACCGTCGAAGGGCTGACCCTGAAAGATTTTGAGGCGATTCGTGCTCTGCCAGAGTTGCGTCTGGCAACTGCCGAGCGCGAGCTGGGGCAGAAGGAGATTATCTATCAAGGCGAGAAGACGCAAGCGAGTGTCAGCGGCGTTGCCGAAGACTACCTCACCGCGCGTGCCCTCACCCTTGCTCAAGGGCGATTCTTCGAACCACACGAGATGGAGGCAGGCGAGAAGCTCGCCGTGCTGGGCTACGAAACGGCGCAGAAGCTGTTCGGCAAGCGCGACCCCATCGGACAAGATATCCTGCTGGATGGCACACAGGTGCGCGTCATCGGCGTGCTGGCGAAGCGCGGGCGTACCTTCGGCGAAGACCAAGATAACACGGTCTACCTGCCCCTGAACGCCGCGCTGCGCCGATGGGTGGGCGATGACCAAATCTCCGTCATCCTCGCCATGCCCCACTCGCGTGAGCAGACGCCCGCTGCGATGGACGCCATCTGGGAGACCCTCATGCGCCTGCACAACAACCAGCCCGATTTTCGCGTGGATACCCTTGAAAGCATTTTGCAGGCAATCTCGCGCATCATCTCTCTGTTCGGGTTGCTGCTGGGAGGCATCGCAGGGTTGGCGCTGCTGGTGGGCGGCATCGGCATTATGAACATCATGCTGGTCTCGGTGACCGAGCGCACGCGCGAGATTGGCTTACGCAAGGCGTTGGGCGCACGCCAAGAGCACATCCTGCTGCAATTTCTGATTGAATCGGCGACGCTGGCAACGATTGGCGGGCTGATTGGCATGGCGCTCGGTTGGGGCTTGGGCGAGGGCATCGAATGGCTCACGAAGCAGTCCGATGCATTTGGAGAGGACGGCTTGAACTTCTACTTCCCGTTGTGGGCGGCGGTGGGTGCGTTCCTGTTCTCGGCAGCGGTGGGTGTGGTGTTTGGTCTCTATCCCGCTTGGCGTGCCGCCCGCTTAGACCCCATCGTCGCCCTACGCAACGAGTGAACATCCCTCTCCGAACCTACCTATTTCCCTCTACTCAGCCCCCGCGCTGCTCACCTGCTGGTACATCGCACTACCAAAACCGTAGTATACTCACTCCCCACCATTCGCTCGCTCCGCCACCACAGTATCACCCGAATAGAGATACTTCACCTCCAAATCTCCACGCACTCGACAACTGAGAGGTATAAGCAAAGCATGATAAAAGATAATATAATCATAACTTTATATTAAACCGCCGTGTCCCATCCTTTCCCGCCACCCAAACTCTTAAAGCACCCGTAGTAGATATAGCTTCAATTCGGCAGCTGATAGCATCTGGGAATACCCTAACTACTTGCCACTTAGATGAAAAGGGACGCCACATATAAATACCGGCGCGCTCCCCGTAAATCATGTTGGTGCTTGCGATAACAACATCCTCCTTATACGGATGCCAAAGTATGCTTGATACATCGTGCAAAGTTTCCGAAACCCTTTGAACATATCTTGGCTGATTTTGCCACACAGAACCCTGCTTCGCCTCGCCCTCCCCTACTGCTACCCGGATGAAAAGACGACCACGGGGATCGAGATACTCCCCTGCGAACCGAACTGGAGACATCCGTACTTTAGGGGACTTGGACACAAACGCTCTCTGGTAGTGTGGAAGGGGGCGTCGAAAGAGATACTCGCCATCTATAATCTGCGAACGCACTTTTGATAAATTGACCTCAACAAACTTATTAGGAATAAGATTGAAATCCTTCTGCAAGAACCCCTCTTCTAACAAGATTACATCGTCAGGAAAAATTCCCACGATTCGAAATACTCTTGGCAGAGCTGTCTGGTAGACCTTCCGAATCTTCATCTTCTGCTGAGGATGCCAGAACGCCAGCACACAGCCGTGAACAGGATCCAGCCCAGCCCAACACACCTCAGAGGGAGTGCCCCACCAGAGGTAGCCGCCAACAGCATAAGTCATGTCCAAGAGGGGTCTTTTACCAACCTGTCCAGCTGACAAATAGCAAACTATGCCCCTTCCATGTAAGGCTTCCGCAAACAGCTGCTTGTCTGGTGATTGAGACAGAGGATGAAGGCTCCCAACGGAACTCTTCACACCCTCAACTGCCTGGCTCGATGCTACCCCGCATCGTGCTAACATTTTCATCGCCACTCTATATGAGCTAATGCACTACCGTAAGACGATTATTTGACTTAGGGTTTGCTTTGATCAGGTCGGCAATGACGCGTGCTGCTGAATCACTCACCCGAATACATCCCAGAGTGGGATGGCGAGGATTACCCCGCCCACCATGTATTCCCATCTCCGATCTACCTGGTACAGGGTCGATCCAGATGAATACAGGTCCCTGACTGGGTACACGATCTGCTCGGTCACCTGTGTTTTCAAAAACACCCCTTACAGGAAATGTTCCCTCAGGGAAAGGACCTTTGCTACCGCAAGCTGTGTTGTTGTAAGCCTCATCTTCAAAGAGCAAATCGCCTTTTCCGTGTGGATTACCCTTAAGATCTACATCTCCTTCATCTGCGTAAACTTTTATACGGTTAGTTTGTCCATTATATACGATGTGAAGCATCCCACTCGGATCCACCGCGTTCACAGGGTCATTCACGCAGTACCCGTACGCATTCAGCGTGAGTGGCGCATAAATGCTCCCCAGCCATGGGTCTTGTTGCAAGAACCTGCCCACCGTCGGGTCGTACCTGCGCACGCCGACTTTCTGCAGCCCGCCCGTCAGCGCCTCGTTGCGATAGCCCCACGCGCCGTTCCAGTCGTAGGTCTGCCGATTGCCATCCACCAAGTCACCAAAGGCATCGGTCAACGCGGCAGAAGTGAAGGTTCCAGCAGCGTCCGAAGTCGCCACCAAATCCCCACGCAGGCTCCAGTGCTGGTACTCAGCCCCCGCGTTGCTCACCTGCTGATACATCGCACCACCAAAACCGTAGTATACCCACTCCCCACCATTCGCCCGCTCCGCTACCAAAGTGCACCCTGGATAGCGATACTCCACCACCAAATTCCCACGCACAGGTTCAGCACCCCATACGGCACAGGCAGGTTCCCCTGCCACGCAAAGGGCGTTCCATAGGTATCAGGCACAGACGCCGTTGCCTGCACCTCCTTGCGCGTAATCGTCAGCCAGCTGCCATCTTGGAGTGCCTCCACTTGCTTGCCGATAGCTATGCCATCACGAAAAAAAGAGTGGGACTCTTGCGAGTCCCACAAGAGGGAGGTTGGGTAACAAGGCTGTGCGGTCTGCTCTTGCCACCGGTGAAGTGGCACTCCCATTATAAACCACTTCGTCCCCAGATGGAACTGGCAAAAATACGGGATTTGGGTATTTGGCGGCGGCAGGTGGTGCGGGGTGCGTATCAGGTAAAATCTCGATGGGATGGGCAAGGTGATTCCGCTAACCAGCGTGCAGATGGCTTCTGCCTTTCGGCGTCGCAAGACGCGTGAGGTCAAGGTGGGGGATGTGGGCATCGGCGGTCCGAATCCCATTCGGGTGCAATCGATGATTACCGCCGAGACGATGAACACGCCCGCGGCGGTGGCGCAAATCATTCAGCTCTACGAGGCGGGCGCGGAGATCGTGCGCGTCACGGCACCCAATCTGCGCGAGGCGCAAAATCTGGGCGAAATCAAAGCGGAACTCAAGCGCTGCGGCTACGGGCATATCCCCCTTGTGGCAGATGTGCATCATCAGGGGATGGAAATCGCCCTCGAATGCACGCGCCATGTGGAAAAAATCCGTATCAATCCGGGACTATTCGTGTTCCGCAAGCCAGACCCGAGCCGTGTGGAGTACAGTGAGAGCGAAATCCAGCAGGAGTTAGAGGCGATTGAGCGGGCGCTGCTGCCCGTCATCCGTGCCTGCAAAGAGCGTGGCGTTGCCATGCGCATCGGGGTCAATCACGGCAGCCTCTCGGAGCGTATCAAAGTGATGTATGGCGATTCACCCGTCGGCATGGTGGAATCGGCGTTGGAGTATATTCGCATCTGCGAGGCGCACGGGTTTCGGGATATCGTGATTTCGCTCAAGGCGAGCCGAGTGCCCGTCATGCTAACAGCGAACCGCTTGATGGTGGAACGCATGCAGCAACTTGGCATGGACTATCCGCTGCATCTGGGGGTCACGGAAGCGGGTGACGGCATCTACGCTCGCATCAAAAGCGCGATAGGCATCGGCACACTGCTGGCAGAAGGTATCGGGGATACTATCCGCGTCTCGCTCGCCGAGGACCCCGTGAACGAGATCGAGGTCTGCTATGACATTCTGCAGGCGCTCGGTTTGCGCAAAACCAAAGTGGAATATATCGCCTGCCCCTCCTGTGGGCGCACCAAGTTTGACCTCCCCACCGTTCTCAATCAGGTGCGTGAAGCGACTAAGCATCTGGTGGGGTTAGACATCGCCGTGATGGGATGCATCGTCAATGGTCCGGGGGAGATGGCGGATGCCGATTATGGCTATGTGGGGCGCGGGTCGGGCAAAATTGCCCTCTATCGCAAGGGGCAACTGGTCAAAAATGACATCCCCGCCGAGCGCGGTGTGGAAGAGCTGATTGCCTTGCTTAAAGCCGATGGTGTCTGGCGCGACCCCGATCCGAGAGGGTAATCGGAAGGCTCAGGAGCATGCTCACGCAGCAGCGGCGCCAGCACGCCAATCCCAAGTGCGGCAAGGAGCAAGCGGACGCTATGCCAGAAGGGTATTTTGGGTGGAGAGGGTTGACAGAGGTGGAACCGAACCCCTTGCGAATCGGGTATAATAGAGGTGAAGATGGGGGCGTCAGGGTTCGACAGGACAGGTCTGACGCTCAGTGGCGAGCCGAGGTGCCGTTGGCCTCGTTAAAAAACGGCGCACAAGAAGTGCGAACTACAACTACGCGCTTGCTGCCTAATTGACGGCAGCCGCCACTTGGCTTGTTGCCAGTCCGAGCCAAGTTGGCGTGGGTCAGACTGGCTGGCTCCCGATGCTCCGCCCGGGGCAGACGGAGGACACCTCACCGGGCTGGTGTTGCGATTCCCTGTCCGTCGGGACACGCAACACGAGAGGCAAAGACGGACTACGCTCGTAGAAGCTGGGTGAGCAGCTGTCCTGGAAGGGGGTTCAATTCCCCCCGCCTCCACCAAATTTTTTTAAGGTACAATCTCCCTCAGAACGCCATGAGAAGACGCCGACGCAAAGCTTTCCAGCGCTATTTCACGGTGGCGGAGGCGAACGCTCTCATTCCGGAGCTGCAGAAGCAGATTCTGCGTCTGCAAGCCATGTTGGAGCGGCTGCGCGAAGAGTACGGCGAAAAGGCGCAGCAGGTGTTTCAACTGACCCAGCGCAACGGCTTCCCACCCCGCTGGGAGCCTTCCTCAATTGCCGATGCCGTCCATAAGGCGGTCGAGGAGCTGCATCAGCTCGGCGTGATTCTGCGCGATGTGGAGCATGGAATCGTCGACTTTCCCCACCTGCGTGACGGGCGCGAGGTATTCCTCTGTTGGAAATTGGGCGAAGAGCGTGTGCGCTATTGGCATGAGCTGGACGCCGGCTTCGACGCCCGCAAGCCCCTAACGGAGGCGTAAGATGATGCGCGTGCGGGCGCCCGGGCGAGTCAACCTGATTGGCGAGCACACCGATTATAACGACGGCTTCGTGCTGCCCGTCGCCATCGACCGGGAAATCCGTCTCCATGCGCAACCCCGCACCGACCACCGCTGCCTGCTCTATTCCGAGACGCTGGACGAGCAGGTCGAGATAGACCTTGCCTCGCTTCAGCAAGGGGTAGCGGGAGTTGAAGGCGCTCTGCCTGACCTGCCAATGAACTGGGCACGCTATGTGGCAGGCGTCGCTGCGATGTTGATGCGCCACACGGGGCGATTGCTCACCGGTGTGGAGGGGGTCATCTCCAGCACGCTGCCCACAGGGGCAGGGCTTAGCTCCTCCGCCGCGCTGGAAGCCGTGTTCGCCACTCTGTGGAACCACCTGGACCAACTTCGGCTGGATGGCTGGACACTGGCACAGCTTTGTCAGCGAGCCGAGCATGAGTTTGCAGGTGTCCACTGCGGCATTATGGATCAGGCAGCCAGCCTGCTGGCACAGCGAGGCAGCGCGCTGTTTCTGGATACGCGCACGCTCCAAACACGCCATGTGCCCCTGCCATCCGACTGGCTAATTGTGGTGGCAGATACGGGCAAGCCCCGCACGCTGAGCGGCTCGGAGTATAACCGGCGTCGCGCAGAATGCCAGCAAGCGGTGGAGCAGTTGCAGGCGGTGTTGGGGCAGCCAATCGGCGCGTTACGCGATGTCGCGGCAGAGGTCGCCTCGCTCTATTTGCCGCTCCTTTCGGAACCAGCACGCCGTCGTGCCCGCCATGTCATTAGCGAGAACGCACGGGTGCTTGCCTTTCTCGACGCGCTGGCTCGTGCCGATACCCACGCCGTGCGCCACCTGATGCTGGCGTCTCACGCCTCGCTGCGCGAGGACTACGAGGTGAGCTGCGCCGAGCTGGACATGATGGTGGCGGCATGCTCCGAGGCGCCTGGCTGTGTGGGGGTACGCCTCACGGGCGCGGGCTTTGGTGGCGCGTGCGTCGCCCTTGTGGAGCGCGCCCTGCTGGACACCTTTCTCAAAGAGGCGGACACCGCCTATCGCGCCCAAAGCGCCTATACACCGCAGTTCCTCGTGTGCGAATCGGTCGAAGGGGCATCCGTTATGTCCTTGGCATGAGGCTCATCCCTCCTCGCATCGCCATCATCACCCTGTGAAGCGCACCTTAAATGAGCTGACATCGGGGGCAACGGGTATCATGCCGATGATGTTGGTGCGGAACGGGTTCATCGGCTGGCTCTGGCTGGTGAGCGGTGCCCTCTTGTGGGCGCAATCCCTGCCCGATTCGGTGGCGACGCTGCGTCGGCTGGGGCTGGAGGGACGCGTTATCTGGGTGGACGCAACTGCCAACCTCGAATGGCTCATCGACCGGGAGCGCGTGCGCACCTTTGTTCAGAACTGCCGACGCGTTGGACTGAACACCATCGTGCTGGATGTGAAGCCAGTGAGCGGACATGTGCTGTTTCGCAGCCAGATTGCCCCACCGCTAAGCGAATGGCGCGGCATCCGCGTGCCACCCGAGCTGGATATTTTGCAGGTGTTTCTGGAGGAGGCGCATGCGGTGGGCTTGGAGGTGCATGCCAGTCTGAATGTGCTGTCGGAGGGGCACAAGATGTTCCACACAGGTCCCGGTTATGAGCATCCCGAATGGCAGATGGTCGCCTATTCGCGCAAGCGCACGCTGGTGCTACCTGATGGCACGCGCTACCCGCTCGACCGCTTCGATGTTGTCCCACCGCCTGATGGCATCGCGGCGTATCGTCGCACGAATGCCCCACCACCTCCTGCAGGACGGAGTTGGGCATACGCGCTTTTGACCGACGACCTGCGCGTGCAGGCAATCGTGGACGGCATGTTCGTGAATCAGCCGATTACACCCCCAGAAAACGGCTGGGTGCTGGTTGCCGATGGTCAGGCGGCGTTGCAGTTGGAGCGTTTGGGCACGCTGGGCGTCGCGTTGCGACTGGAAACGGAGCCGACGCTGCTGCCCATCGCCGATTCGGACACGGAGGGCATCGCCGTTTTTGTGAATCCGCTCCATCCTGAGGTGCGTGCGCGCTTGCTCGCGCTGATTCGGGAGCTGTGCCTGCACTATCCCATCGACGGACTGGTGCTGGATCGGCTGCGCTGGGCGAATGTCTACACCGATTTCTCGGAGCTGAGCCGTGCCGCCTTCGAGGCGCGCTATGGGCGTGTAGCCAATTTCCCCGATGACATCTTGCGTCCACCTGAGATGCCACGCGATTCCTACGAGCGGGGACCGCGCTTTGGGCAGTGGGTGCAGTTCCGTGCCGAAGTGATACGCGACCTCTTACGCGAGATTCGGCGGCTGGTGGACTCGATTCGCCCCATCCCGATCGGTGCGTATGTGGGAAGTTGGTATCCCGTTTATTACGAGGTGGGGGTCAACTGGGGCAGTGATGCGCTTGAGCGACCTTACGCCTTCGTGGAGAGCGACTACCGTTTCACCTCCTATCTGTTCGATATGGACTACCTGATGCCGGGCTGCTACTTCAATGTGCCCTTTATGGCGGAGGCACCGCTCTATGATGCGGACGAGGTGCGCACGGTGGAGGGCATGACCCGCCGCGTGATGCAGTGGACGAATGGCGACCTGTTCGTCTATGCTGGCATCTACACCGACGACTATCGGGGCGACCCTGTGGGTTTCGAGCGTGCCATTCGCGCCGCACGGCTCAACTCGCACGGCGTGATGATTTTCGATGCCAGCCAAATCGTGCAGTGGGACTGGTGGGAGGTGATTCGGCGCGGGCTGGGCACACCGGACGGCGCCGAGCCACCCCTTGCTCCACACCAACTCCCCAGCCTGCTGACCAGCCTACGCCAAATCTCATCCGGGGGCGATAATCCCTAAAAGGTCGAGAATAAGGGACCGCATGAGTGTCCAAATTTTATTTATGCAGGAAGCCCTATCGGCTCTGGCGAAATCATGTCCACACAGGAGGTGCCGATATGTCGAATGGAAGTGGAAGCAGTTCTAATGCGACGCTGATTCTGGTGCTGGGCATTCTCAGCTTGGTCTGCTGTGGGTTGTTGGGACCTGTGGCATGGATTATGGGCAATAATGCGCTGCGCGATATCGACGCCGGGCTTGGAAACCCGAACGATCGGGGGCTAGTTGTGGCAGGGCGCATTCTGGGCATTATTGCCACCGTGCTGCTGGTGCTTGGAATCTTGATATACGGCGCGATTTTTCTCCTCGCGATTTTAGGTGGTATGACAACGCGTTGGAGTCCATAGCCTTTGCGCCATGGTACCCTATTCTCTGATGAACACGGCGCGAGCGCGGTTGCCAGAGGAGGTGCGTGCGATGTGGGTGGTGCGCACCTCGATGGTCTCGCCCCCATCGATCGAGCGGGTGGTGGAGCTGGCGCAAGCATACGGCTTCAACACGCTTTTTGCGCAGGTGCGCGGTCGGGGTGATGCCTACTATCGCTCCTCCTATGAGCCGCGTGCGGAAGCGTTGGCGCGCCAGCCCGAGCATTTCGACCCGTTGGGCTATCTGCTCAAGCAGGCGCAGTCGGCTGGGCTGATGGTGCATGCTTGGCTGAATGTATACTATGTGTGGAGTCAGCCGCAGCCCCCGCGCACTCGCCTGCATGTGGTCAGCCGCGCCGCGCAGTGGGTTGCCCGTGACATGCGCCAGCGTTATCAGATGACCGCAGCAGGGCGCGTGGAGGGCATCTATCTCTGCCCGGGCAATCCGGAGGTACGGACCCACCTGCTGAAGGTGTTCGGCGAGGTGGCACAGCGCTATCCGACACTGGATGGCATCCATTTGGATTATGTGCGCTACCCTTATGCGGGCTATTGCTATTGCGCCGTTTGTCGGGCGCGCTTCCGCGCCGCGGTTGCACCCCAGCTGAGCGAATCGCAGCGTCGTGCGCTGGATCGGCAATCGGTACGCAACCCGCTGGCATGGATTCAAGCCTTCCCGTCGGAATGGGACGATTGGCGTCGCGAGCAGGTGAGCGCGTTCGTGCAAGCCTTCGCTCGCCAGAGCCGCCAGATTAACCCGAACCTCATCCTCTCGGCGGCGGTCTATCCCCATCCCCTGAATGCCTATCGCGACAAGTTGCAACACTGGACGCTTTGGCTCCGTCGCGACTGGCTGGATACGGTGCTGCCGATGGCGTATGACACCGATACGGGCGCGGTGATTCACCGGATGCGGCTGGCGCTTCAAGCCGCCGCAGGGCGACCTGTGATTGGTGGGATCGGCGCGTGGCGGATCAGCCCCGACAGCACGATTAACAAGATTCATGCCCTACGCAGGCTGGGCGCACGCGGCTTCTGCCTCTTCTCCTATGACGCCATCACCCAGCAAGGCACAAGCGAATCGTATCTGAACCGAATCGCTTCGGTGATGAACCCTCTCTAATCCAGCACGCCTGCGGGGGTGCGGCGGCGTTTGCTGCCCACCGCACCCAATGGGACCTACCTAATCTTTGCGCTCAGTCCCTGTGCCATTTTGATTTCGGTGCCGTGGTTCACGGTGAAGGCGACCTTGTGGGTCACGGCGTCGAACAGCGCGGACGCGCTGGGATGCCCATTCCCACTGCCTTTGACGCCACCGAAGGGCAGGTGTACCTCCGCACCGATGCTCGGCAGGTTCACATAGCCCACACCGAACTCGCAATTGTCGCGCACATAGCGCCACTTGCGATAGTCCTCGGTGATGACCGCCATCGCCAGCCCATAGGGCGTGTCGTTGTAGACGAACACCGCCTCCTCCAGGCTGCTGACGGGGATAATTGCCACATGGGGGCTGAACGCCTCCTCGCGCAGCACGAAGCTGTCGGAGCGGTGGCGCATGCGGTACACAAACGGCGCGACGAAGTGCCCATATTGCAGCTCGCCCTCTTTCAGCAGCCCGCCCGGCAACAGCACCTCCGCACCCTCCTCAACCGCCTTCTGGTTGTGGTGCAGATATTTCTGCACGCCCTGCTCGTTAATCAGCGGTCCCATGAAAGTGTCGGGGTCTAAGCCGTTGCCGATTTTGATGAGGCGAGCCGTCTCCACGAAGCGACGGGTGAACTCCGGCTCGATCTTCTCATGAACAATAATGCGGTTGGAGGAGACGCATCGCTGCCCGCTGGTTTTGAACGCCGAGAGAATCGCCGCATGCACCGCGATATCGAGATTGGCATCCTCCAGCACGATTACGGCGTTCTTACCGCCCATCTCGACGGCGCAGAACTTGTGCTGCTTGGCGCACTCCTGCTCGATGTAGCGCCCCACAGCGTAGGAGCCGGTGAAGACCACCACATCGACACCCGGATGATGCACCAGCGCGTCGCCCGCATCCTCACCGTAGCCGTGAACCACATTGATGACGCCGGGCGGGAAGCCCGCCTCCACGAACAGCTCGATGAGTCGGTGAGCGCAGATGGGCGTATCTTCCGAGGGCTTAAACACGACGGTGTTGCCCTCCAGCAGGCTGGGCAGGATGGTCCATAGCGGGATGGCAATCGGGAAGTTCCACGGGGTGATGCATGCCACCACCCCTTTGGGCTTGCGCAGGATATAGGCGTCTTTTTCGGCAATCTCGCTCTCGATGATTTCGCCGTGTGGCATCCGTGCCATGCCCGCCACATATTGCGCCATGTGCAACGCTTCGACCACATCGGCACGCCCCTCATTGATGGGCTTGCCACACTCCCGCGTCACAAGTTCCGCCAAAGCGTTCAGGTCGCGTTTGATGAGTTGAGCCAACTGGTCGATATACTCACCGCGCTTGACTCGCGAGGTGCGTCGCCACGATTCGAACGCCTCTCGCGCCGCGTTCACCGCGCGGTCAACATCCTCGGGGGTGGAACGGGGAGCAGTGCCCACTATCTCACGGGTATCGGCAGGATTGTAGCTCTGGAAACGGTCGCCCGTGACCGATTGCTGCCATTGACCGCGAATCAGATTCATCGCCTCGATCGGTTTCATCGGTTTAGCCTCCTTCCTACCTATAGTGTACCCCGTCGGGCGTGCATGGGGCATCGCATCTCCGTTCGGGCTTGAGGTATAGTTATGGTCAGGAGAAGGATGATGGCAACGATACGCGCGTTTCGAGCTTTGCGCTATGCCCGACTCATTCCGGAAGTGGTGGCGCCGCCCTATGATGTGATCGATGCGGATCGGCGGGAGCAGCTGGCGAATCTTAGTCCTTATAATATTGTGCATTTAACCTTGCCACAGAACGGCGAGACGCGCTACCAAAGGGCGCACCAGCTGCTGCAGCATTGGCTTGCGGACGGCGTGCTACGCCCTGATGCCGAACCAGCCCTTTACCGCTACACCCAGCAGTTCATCGACCCGTTGAGTGGCGCGACTCGTACCCGCACGGGCTATTTTGTGCTGTTGCACACGGAGCCTTATGAGCGTGGCGTGGTGCTGCCCCACGAACACACTTTTCCCGGGGTGAAGGAGGACAGGTTTCGCCTGCTTGAGGCGACCCGCACACATCTGGAGGCGATTTTCGGGTTGTACGAACCCACCCCGTCGCTGCAGGAGGCTCTTGCGGAGGCATTCTGGGAGCCGATTGCCCATCTGGAGGGTGCGGAGCTGCCCGAGGGGCACCTGCACCGATTGGAACGGCTTACCGATGCGGTGGCGTTGGCGCGTATCGAGCGGGCATTCGAGCCGTGCCGCATCTGGATTGCCGACGGGCATCACCGCTACGAGACCGCTCTCCGATTCGGGCAACAGTACGGCAGCGAATTTTCTGCTGAGCGATTCCTACCCATCCTGTTGGTGCCTCTTGACGACCCGGGCTTGGTCATCCTGCCCACGCATCGCATCCTGTTGGAGCCGTTGCCGGGCACCCCTGCCGAATGGCATAGGCGTCTTGAGCCCGATTTCGAGATAGAGCCTGCCTCACCCGCCACACTTGCCGAGCAGGTGTTTGCCTTGCGTGGCGAAGCGGTGGGGCTGATCCTGCGCGAAGGGGCTTGGCTCATCCGTCCGCGTCCGAAGCCCCCCACTCCCCTGCAGGGTGAGGGGGGATCCGAACAAGGTTCGCCGCTCCATCGCCTTGATGCCTGGTGGCTGCATGAGCGGCTACTTCCTGCGCTCGGTGTGCAGAACCCGTCGATTCGCTACACACGCTCGGCGCAAGAAGCGATAGAGGCGGTCCAGCAAGGCGATGGCGCTGCCGCCTTCCTGCTTAACCCACCCCAAATCAGCATCCTCCAGCAGGTTGCCCTCACGGGTGGGCGAATGCCCCATAAATCCACCTATTTCTACCCGAAGGTGCTGTCGGGACTGATTATGTGGAGGATCGCGCCATGAAGGTGATAGGTGTTATCCCGGCGCGTATGGCAGCCACGCGTCTGCCAGGTAAACCGCTGTTGCCGATTGCGGGCAAGCCGATGATTCAATGGGTCTGGGAGCGGGCGCGACAAGCCCAGACCCTCCATGAGCTGTATATCGCGACACCTGATGCCGAGATTATGCAGGCAGCCGAATCGTTTGGGGCACGCGCCATGCTCACCAGCCACGCACACCGCAGTGGCACCGACCGCATTGCGGAAGTGGCGCGGCGCACCGACGGCGATATCTATGTGAACATTCAGGGGGATGAGCCGTTGCTGGACCCGCGCGCCATCGATAGTGCCGTGCAGCCTCTGCTCGATGACCACCAGGTGATGATGAGCAGCCTCTATTGCGCGGCGCAACCGCATGAATATGCGCTACCCAGCGTGGTCAAAGTGGTGCTGGATCGGCAGGGGTATGCACTCTACTTCTCGCGTGCCCGCATTCCCTACCCACGCGAAGCGACCGACTTGCCTGTATATAAGCATATCGGGCTGTATGTCTATCGGCGTGCGCTGCTGCTCCAATTCGCCGAGTGGGCACCGACACCACTGGAGCGCACCGAGTCGCTGGAGCAGCTGCGGGTGCTGGAGCATGGCTATCGCATCTATATGGTGCCCTTCGAACACGCCTCGATTGCGGTGGACACCGAATCGGACTTGGCGCGTGTGCGCCAGATTCTGGAGCGTCAATTGTAGGGGCTGATGGAAGCCGATGTGCGCGTTCAGGGTGCTGGAGTGGTCGCGCTGGAGACGGCGGTGCTGACCCATGGTCTCCCCCGACCCCTTAATCTGCAGGCGTTGCTCCAGATGGAGTCGGCGGTGCGCGAAGCGGGCGCTATCCCCGCCACCATTGCTCTGCTGAAGGGCGTGCCCACCGTTGGGCTGACTGTGGAGGAGTTGCGCATGCTGGCGCAGGTGCCGAACCCACACAAAATCGCCCGCCACAATCTCTCGTTGGCAACCGCTTTGGGCTGGACAGGTGGCACGACCGTCTCCGCCACGATGCTGATTGCCTCGCATGGAGCTCACATCCCGATTATGGCGACGGGCGGCGTGGGCGGTGTGCATCGGGGCAATCGCGCCGATGTCAGCGCCGACCTCTTCACGCTGGCGCAGACCCCCATGCTGGTCGTCTGTTCGGGGGCGAAGGCGATTCTCGATGTACCCGCCACGCGCGAGATGCTGGAGACACTCGGTGTGCCTGTGGTGGGCTATTGTACCGAGCAGTTGCCCGGCTTCTATACCGCCCACACGGGCTTAGCGGTGGATGCGGTGGTGTGTACCCCCTCGGAGGCGGCGCGCCTCTGGCAACGCCACCGGGCGATGGGGTTGGGAAGTGGCATGCTGCTGGTTCAACCGCCCCCAGCGGAATGGGCGCTGCCACCCGAGGAGCTGGACGCCATGCTCCAACAAGCCACGGCGGAGGCACAGCAGCGCGGCATCAGAGGGGGTGCCTTAACCCCGTGGCTGCTGCAGCGACTGAGCGAATTGAGTGGCGGGCGCACCCTGCAGGTGAACCTCGCCTTGCTGAAGGCTAACGCGCATCTCGCTGGGCAAATCGCCCAGCTGCTCATGGAGGTCTGACAGGTCCGACTTGTCCGACTTGTCTGACTCGTCGGACCCCGATTACGGGGCAAGTCGCTCCAGCTTCCATGAGCCGTCGGGCTGACGCACATAGCGCAGGCGATCATGCAGCCGATTGGGGCGCCCCTGCCAAAACTCCATCGTGTGGGGCACGATTCGATAGCCTATCCAGTAGGGTGGTCGGGGTACGGTGCGCCCCGCGTATTGCTGTTCCAAAGCCGCCATGCGCGCCTCCAGCACCTGCCGATCGGGGATTGGCTCGCTTTGGGGCGACGCCCACGCCGCTAACTGATGCCCGCGCGGGCGAGTGGCGAAATAGGCATCCGCCTCCGCCTCGCTTACCTTTTCGACCGTACCCTGCACGCGCACCTGCCGGTGCAGCGTGCCCCACCAGAAGACCGCTGCCACCCGCGGATTGAGGCTCATTTGGCGCCCTTTGGCGCTATGGGCGTTCGTGTAAAACACCAGCCCGCGCTCATCCAGCCCGCGCAACAGCACGAAGCGGGCATCGGGCTGACCCTCTTCATCCACCGTGGCAAGGCATAGCGCGTTCGGCTCTATCACGCCTGCTTCGATGGCTTCCTGCAGCCACTGCTGTAGCTGACGGATTGGGTCCGCGTCCATTTGGCTCTCCAGCAGCGGCTCACGATTATAGTCCACGCGCATCTGCAACTCCATCGCTTCCCTCCGTTCGATGTCCCAAACGGGGTTCGGCGGGCGACCTGTGGCAACACGAATAGCCCGCGCCCACCGCTGCATCTCAGTCAGGATTTGCAATTTCGCCTCGATGGGCAACGCGCGAATCTCCTCACGCCAGCGGTGTTCGGTTTCGATGACCCGCTGGAGCTGAGCGGGGAGCGGGTGCACCAATGGAACCCCTTCATCTGCCACGAAAAAATTGCCAGCGTTCCTGCAGCCCATGCCGCTGCAAAATTGGCAGCAGACGCTCCCGCGCCACCGCGCCACTCTCCAGCAAAAGCCGAACGCGCTCCCTATCCTTCGGGCGACCCGTCTGCAACGCAATCGCAACCAGATGTTCGGGCGTCATGACGCGTACCTCCAGCTCGCCGAGTTGATGAACCTGCGCTTGCTGAACCGCTTCGACCACCAGGGGATTATAGGCGACGATGAACTGAACGGGCACGCCCGCAATCAGCACCTGCTCGCCTCGCGGAAGGTAACCCATCGCTTTGAGCGCCTCATACAGCGGGGTTAGGGAGACCAATTCAGACGGCTCATTCTCCGTCAGGATAAAGATGCCCACATCGTAGGTCAAGGCAGGCTCGGTGTAGAACATGAGCGCTGCGGCACCCCCAATCGCATAGTCGCGAATGAGCCTCTGCTCTCGCAGGTGATGAATCACTTCGATTGCCTGTTCCATCGCTACTCCCCGATAATCTGCACATGGATGGTGCGGGTGCGGGGGCGCGTGTCGAAATCGACCAGGACAATCTGCTGCCAAGTGCCGATGACCAGCTGTCCGTTCACAAAGGGCACCGTGAGCGACGGTCCCAAGATGGAGGCGCGAATATGCGAGTGCCCGTTATCATCTTTCCAGCGGGCTTCATGGGCGTAGAACTCGTCGCGAGGGGCGATACGCTCCATTACCCGTGCCATGTCTTGCTGCAAGCCCGGCTCATACTCGATGGTGGTAATGGCGGCGGTGGAACCGACCACGAACACCGTGGCGATGCCGTTCAGGCAGCCACTTTGAAGCAGTGCCTGCTCCACCTGACCCGTGATGTCCAGCATGTCATCGTTGCCCTGCGTCTGCACCGAGAACCGCGCGGAATAGACCATCGTCAAACCGCCCCCTTGTATCTTTACAAAAATTATACCCCACCCCCCTTGACAAACGCCTCCGAATGTGCTATAATAGAGTATCCTTTGCAACGGAGGTATCGGACGATGATGCGAAAGGCACAGTGGCTTGGGGTGATGAGCGTCGCAACGGCGCTTGTGAGCGTGGCGATTGCACAGACGCCTGTGCAAAAACTGGAGCAAGGCGGCAAGCTCTCTTTCCGCCTCAACGACTCGCCCTACTATATCCGAGCGGGCATTGCCTGTAATATCCCTGCGTTTCAGGGTGGAATCGGTGATCAGGACCCCATTTGCAAGACACTCTCCGACCTGAACGGCGACGGGATTGCCCTCGACTTCCAAGTGACCATCCAGGAGATTGTGAACACCATCCAGTCCAACGAGCTGGTAACCTTCATCGGCACGCCCGTGGCTGCGAACAGAGTGCGCTGGACAGCCGACAGAGTGTTTGATCCGCCGCACTGCACTTATATTGCGGGTGGTGTCCAGTCATGGTTCAAGGTCACACGGGTCTATGCTGACTTCACGATGGAGATTTCCGAGGGCAGCTGTCAACTCGACCCCTATAACTGTCTCTGCGGAGATCTGTCGCTGGCGCCCTTCGGCAACGACCCCTCCCGCGAGGATGTGAACTACATGGGCTTCAATGGGCTGTTGATGCAGGGTGGCGACTGCGATACAGGTGGTCCTGTGCCGGTCTGTGCCCGTACCTACAACATTAACGCTGTCGCTTACGGCGGCGGGCTGTTCGGCCAGGGCGATGTGAACAACGACTGCACCATCGATGACGCCGACCTGCTGATTGTGCTGCTCAACTTCGGCGGCACAGGCGATGGCGATATCAACCGCGATGGCATCGTGGACGACGCCGACCTGCTGATTGTGCTGCTCAACTTCGGCAACAGCTGCTAAAAATCGCGCTCATTCCCCGCCTGTCGATTCGGGCAGGCGGGGAACCCATTTGGCAGGAATCTCGACCAACAGGTAGAATATAAGCAGTGAGGAGGTCATCGATGATGAGGCATCGTGGGTTTACCCTGATAGAGCTGCTGGTCGTGATTGCGATCATCGCCATTCTGGCGGCGATCCTGTTCCCGGTCTTTGCGCAAGCGCGCGAAAAAGCGCGCCAGACCCAGTGTGTGAACAACATCAAGCAGTTCGCCCTGGCGGTCTTCCAGTATGTGCAGGACTACGACGAGACCTACCCGATGAGCGTCTATCGCTCGCGTGTGAACAACCAGGAATGCGCCTTTACCATGATAGCGGCGATTCAGCCCTATGTCAAAAATGACGCCCTTTACGAATGCGCATCCGCTCGGCAGCTAATGGATTTGGATAGATTCTGGATGGATCTGTTGGGCATCCCGGATTGCTCGCGGTTCCGCTGGTTCAGCTATGTGGCGAACTTTGCCCTCTTCGAGGATGGTCCTAACAACACCATCACGGGTGCTAACCAGCTCCCCATTAAAATGGCGGAGCTCGAGTTCGTGGCGGAAACCACCGCTTTTCAGGATGGGCATCTGACCGTTCAGGGCGGCACTGGCAACTGCGGTCTCTTCAACTCGCCTATCGAGGGGCGACACAACGAGACCGTGAGTGTTGGTTATGCCGACGGGCACGCAAAGTCGTTGAAGGTGAAGAAAGCGGATGTCCAATGCGTCAATATCAGCAACAGAACCTTCAACATCTGGTGCGTGCAGTCACCGCCCTACAACCGCAGCTGGGACAACAATACAGGGCGATGTGCTACCCAGGTGAAGACATGTCAATCCTCGCCCTATATTCCTGGCTCGCGCGATCTGTGGGGTATCCCGAGGCAGGACGCGCAGGGTGTAAAGTGTGTAGGGGCACTGCGGCAATAGTTGCCTGCTCGTTTCCTGCTTCTTCGCAAGGGGGTTCCCTCTGCGAAATGGGGGAACCCCCTTTCACTTTTTCATGGAACCGTCGTTAACGCTTCAAACAGATATTTATTCAGTTCCACATCATCGGGGATGGGGATGGGGTAGTCGCCGTTGAAGCAGGCGAGGCAGAAGCGTGCGCGCGGCTGACCGCTCGCACGCAGCAGCCCCTCGATGCTGAGGTACCCCAGCGTGGTGGCGCCCATCTGCTGGCGCACATCCTCCACCGTGTGGTGCGCTGCCACCAGTTCGCGCTGCGTCGCCATATCGATGCCGTAGTGGCATGGGAACCGGATGGGGGGTGCGGTGATGCGCAGATGCACCTCGCGTGCGCCCGCATCAAACAGCAGCTTCACAATCTGGCGGGTGGTCGTGCCCCGCACGATAGAATCGTCCACCACCACCAGCCGCTTGCCCTCGATAATCTCGCGGAGTGGGGTTAGCTTTAGGCGCACGCTCAGCTCGCGCATGCGTTGGTCAGGCTGAATGAAGGTGCGCGGCGCATAGCGGTTCTTAATCAAGCCCTCCCCGTAGGGGATGCCCGCGTATTGGGCATAGCCCACCGCCGCGGGCACGCCCGAATCGGGCACGGGGATGACCAGGTCGGCTTCCGCGGGGTGTTCCTTCGCTAATTCCATGCCCATTCGCCGGCGCACCTCGTAGAGGAGCTGCCCGTACAGGTGGCTGTCGGGGCGCGCAAAATAGATTAGCTCGAACATGCAGAGCGCCTCGCGTCGGCTGGGTTGCCCTTCAAACGAGTGCAGCCCCTGCTCGTTAATGAGTACAATCTCGCCCGGTGCTACCTCGCGGATAAATTGCGCGCCGATGGGGTGCAGCGCACAGGTTTCGGACGCCAGCACCCATGCCCATCTTAATCGCCCGATGCAGAGCGGGCGTATGCCAAACGGGTCGCGCACCCCTATCAGCTGCGTCGGGGTCAAGATCGCCAACGAGTAGGCGCCCTGCACCTGCTGCATCATCGCCCGAACTGCCTCCACCATATCGCCGCGGTAGGCGCGCGCAATCAAACGCAGAATCACCTCCGAGTCGTTGGTGGTCTCGAAAGTTTCGCCCTCCTTCTCCAGCATGGCGCGCAGGTGATGGGCGTTCACCAGATTGCCGTTGTGGGCAATCGCGATGTTGCCATCCAGTGTGGGGCATGCCAATGGCTGCACATTGCGCAAAGTGGAGGAGCCGGTGGTGGAGTAGCGGGTGTGCCCGACAGCGATATGCCCCTGCAGGCTTTGCAGAATCGGCTCGCTGAACACGCGCGTGACCAGTCCCAAATCTTTATACATGCGCACGGTGCTGCCGTCAGAGACAGCGATGCCGGCGCTCTCCTGCCCGCGATGCTGCAGCGCAAACAGCCCGAAGTAGGTCAGCCGTGCTGCGTCCTCCCCTGGGGCATAGATGCCGAACAGCCCACATTCCTCACGCGCCTCGCCCACAGCACCTCTATTGTACCCTGCTCAAGGGGGAGAGAGGGCTTTAAATCGCTTTAGGCGAAAAGCGGGGCGAACACCAGCGCAACGATGCTCATCAATTTGATGAGAATGTTCATGCTGGGTCCGGTGGTGTCTTTGAAGGGGTCGCCCACGGTGTCGCCGACAACGGCGGCTTTATGTGCCTCGCTGCCTTTGCCACCCTCGTGCCCCTCCTCAATCCATTTTTTGGCGTTGTCCCATGCGCCGCCAGCATTCGCCATCATCAAGCCGATGGCGACTCCCATGCCGAGCGCGCCTGCCAGAAAGCCTCCCAGCGCTTCGGCACCCAGCAAGTAGCCGACCAGCAGTGGTGCTATCACGGCGATTGCGCCCGGCAGGATCATTTCGCGCAGCGCGGCGCTCGTCACGATGTCGATACAGCGGTTGTAATCGGGCTTGCCACGCCCCTCCAGCAGCCCCAGCTCGCGGAACTGGCGCCGCACTTCCTCCACCATCTGGTCGGACGCCCGTGCCACCGCCTTCAGCGTGAGCGCCGCGAAGAGATTGGGCATCGCAATGCCAATCAGCAACCCGATGAGGGTTTGCGGCGTGGTCAAATTAATCGCGCGCAGATGGGCTTGGCTCTGATAGGCGGCGAACAGCGCCAACGCGGTGAGTGCCGCGCTGCCAATCGCGAAGCCTTTGCCGATAGCGGCGGTCGTATTGCCCAGCGCGTCCAGTCGGTCGGTAATGCGGCGCACGCTCTCGCCAAAGCCTGCCACTTCAGCGATGCCACCCGCATTATCGGCAATCGGTCCGTAGCTATCGGTACTCATCACGATGCCGATGGTCGCCAGCATGCCCACGCCCGCTAATGCGATGCCATAGAGACCATTCGCAGCATAGGCAACCCAGATGGCTGCCGCGATGCCCAATAACGGCAGCACGGTGCTAAGATAGCCCACCGCCACGCCCGACAGGATGTTGGTCGCCGTGCCGTAGCGGGAGGAGCGCGCGATGCCCCGAATAGGCGGACCGCTGGTGTAGTATTGGCTGACCGCACCGATAAAGACTCCTGCGAACAGCCCTGCTATGACCGCCCAGTAGGGCTGGAGCGAAGCGACCATCAGCTGGGTGATGCCTGCTGCACCCAGCAGGAAGAGCAGAATCGCCACCAGAGTCGCCCCGTTCAGCGCCCACTGCGGATCGAGCTGGCGGAACAGTCGGATGGAGAACACGCCGATAATGGAAGCCACCAGCCCCAGCGCAATCAGGGCAAGCGGCAGCAACACATAGGGCATCGAACGCCCTTCAGCAGTAGCGAGCGTCGCGCCAATCACCGCGGTGGCGACCACCGAGCCGACATAGCTCTCGAACAGGTCGGCGCCCATCCCCGCCGTATCGCCCACATTATCCCCCACATTATCTGCCAGCACGGCGGGGTTGCGCGGGTCGTCTTCTGGAATGCCTGCCTCCACCTTGCCCACCAAGTCGGCACCCACATCGGCGGCTTTGGTGTAAATTCCGCCGCCCACACGCGCAAAAAGCGCAACCGACGACGCGCCCATCGAATAGCCCGTCAGGTACTGCACCAACACCCCCAGCTCCAGCCGATGTCCTATCAGCACGATCAAGCCGATGCCGAGCAAGCCCAGCGCCGCCACCGACAGCCCCATCACGGAGCCGCCTGTGAACGCCACCACCAGCGCCTCCCCCATACCGCCTTGCCGTGCCGCTTCGGTCGAGCGCACCCCGCTGCGCGTCGACGCCTTCATGCCAATATAGCCCGCCAGCATCGAGCTGAGCGCACCAAACAGATAGGCGACCCCTATGAAGGGCGCTCGCTGATAAAACGCAGCCGTCAGCACGCCAAACATCACGAGGACAAACAGGCTGATGGCAAGATATTCGCGCCGCAAAAAGGTCATCGCCCCATCGTGAATCGCTTGGGCATAGGTGCGCATCGACTCGGTGCCGTCGGGACGACGCAACACCGCTATGTAGTTCAGCCCTGCCAGCAAAATGCCCACGCCACCTAATGCAGGTGCAAGATAAGGAACCAGTTCCAACATCGCGCTGTTTCCAACCTCCTTCCTCAAAGTTTTCGCACTGAAAGTATACCTACTGGCGTCTCCGTATCGGGTGCTGGCAGAGGGTCTACATCGCCCCTTGATACCACTCCCCCGCGCCAACTCCGCCACCGTCACCGCCGTGATGGTATACCGCCCATAAAGCGCCCGATACTGTTGGGCGTGTGCTTGCACGCAAGCAGGACGCCCGTGCAAAATGTCCAGCACGATGTCGGTATCAAGCACAGCTGGTTTCATCGGAGATTCGCCACGGCAGCTGGGAGCGTTCGCGGAAGACTTGGCGCAAGCTTTCAATCAGTTCTGGTTGGTCAGCCAGCAGTCCCCAGAGCGGGTCAGGTTCTGCCCCTGTTTGGGCACTTTTCGCATCGGGTGTGCGCAGTTCTACCTCCACCTGCGTACCATCGGGCAGGTGGGGGTCGGCTTCTAACTCAATCGTGCGTCCCCGAACAACACCGCGTAGACCCATGCGGCTCACCTCATCAGCAGTATACCGCATCGGGGGCTAAAGGCGGTGGCATAGAGCAATCCCAAGGCTTGTTAGAAGCAGAGCTGTTCGCGGGCTCACTCAGCGGCGTATGCCAAGACTGCCCGAATGGCTTCGGGTGTTAGCGTGGGATAGCTCTGGAGCAGCTCGGTTTCGCTCATCCCGGCTGCCAGATTGTCCAAGATGACGGAAACGGGGATCAGGATACCCTTTTGGCGGCGTGTGCCTGTAGCGGGCGTTGCCCAAGCTGCATTTGGGATGTGGTGATTGATCATCGGTTGGGTAGGGTGTTTGCGTGGGATTTATGGTTGGGTTATGCCTTACTTGCATTCCTCGACAATCTCTAAGTTGAGCTGACTGTTTCCACCTATTATTCAGTACTCGGACCGTCGGGAAAACGATCCAACAGTGCTGGTATGATATGGCTGGGACGGCTTATCTTTTCCCAGCGAAGCGTGCGACACCGAATGGCAAACCAGTCGCTAAGGTAAGCCTGCTCTGGATAGACATGAAACTGGATACGATGTTCGATTCTCCCGTCTTCGGTTACATCCAGCTCAAACCGATACACTTCTGGAACATACCCAGAGCAATCCGCAGGAGTTCTTCGTGCCAGTTGAGCTAGCACACGCTCGTGTTCCAAAGAGATCTCCACATCCTCATAAAGCAGCACTAGATCATAGTAGCCTATCTGGATGTAGCCACAACGCAAGACCAGCTTCAACCGATGTTCGGTTCTATTGTGAGACACTTCCACAATCAGCCCATCTTCTATCCCCTCTAAATAGGCTAACTCCAACACATGGGCGGGGAGGGTTCCCCTCAGCCGCTCGAGATGGCACATGTAAGCTTCTCGGAATTTCGCCCACTCGTTTGCATCCTCGATTCTGACTGGTGGCTGGAACTTCATGATAGCCTTCCTCAGAATATTTTGCTGAATGTCCTACAGCATCCGATTTATTTGATCAATAAGCGCCGCTGTTTCGTGGTCGCCACGAATATCAAACATTATCGCAATAAAATCGAGCGGATCTTGCTGAAAATAGATAACAACACTACTATAGCCTGCCCTGCGAAGGACCTTGGCCCAGCCACGCACACGCTTACTCTCATGCGCCTCTAACCTCTCAATCAAGTCTTTTGCTTTATTTTTTGAAAGTTCATTCCACATATGTTTCCAGGTGACACTATTCCAGATTGAACCTATTCTTTTTCCCTTGTACCAAATGTGCATATCTGCCACGGGATCGCCGGGGTGTCCATCAATCGCTATTAACCATCCACCACCAAGATCTATATATGTTCGCGTGCCACTAAAATCCACGTCCTGCACTGGATTCCCCGCGGCATAGAGATACCAGTTCACTCCATCCCGTGCAGGGTCTTCGCTGATAAACCGCCCTGTCGCTGGCTCGTAGTAGCGCGCTCGCATGTAGACCAAGCCCGTCTCATCCTCAGGGTGTCCCAAGTTCGCACAATACCCACGCCCGGTGCCCAGTGAACCCTGCCCCTCACCCCAAACCCCACGCCACTGAAAGGCAGAAAGCCGATAATCAGGCGCCATCAACCGCACCAAGTTGCCGTGCCCATCGTACAGCAACCACCGCAAACTCACCTGATTACCCCGTGTATGGTCTACCGCCACCACCGCTTCTATCCCTCTTCCCGCCAGTTCACTATGCACAGGGGGTAACCCACCTCCACCACACGCGCATAATGACGCACATTCGCTGACACCAATACCAGCCGATAATGCAACGCCGTCGCCGCTATCAGCGGATCCCAACGCCCTATCGGTGTGCCCGCCAACTCTAAACGCGCATACAACTCGCCTGCCAAGTCCCCTACCGCCCGATCTATCGGTAGAATTTCTAACCCCTCCATCTCCGCACGCCACCGTGCCAGTGCCTCCATCTGTTGGCGTTTGACTAAACCGCGCACCACCTCCGCCACGGTAATCACGGACAGGGTGAACTGCCCAAAGGCATTCCAGTAGACCTCCGCGTGTTCACGCACACGCGGATGAAGCCCTTTCATAATATCCAGCCAGATGTCGGTGTCAATCAGTGCCTTCTCCATCGGGGGACCTCCACGGGGTGCGTTCACGCTCGGTCATCACTTCCTGCTCGATCTCGGAGAGTAGGTCGGCGTAATCGCGCAGCAAGCCCCAAAAAGGGTTGGTTGTGGGCACGGATATTTGCACCTCCACCTGCGTACCATCGGGCAGGTGGGGGTCGGCTTCTAACTCAATCGTGCGTCCCCGAACAACACCGCGTAGACCCATGCGGCTCACCTCATCAGCAGTATACCGCATCGGGGCTAAAGGCGGTGGCATAGAGCAATCCCAAGGCTTGTTAGAGGCAGAGCTGTTCGCGGGCTAACTCGGCGGCGTATGCCAAGACTGCCCGAACGGCTTCGGGTGTCAGTTTTGCATTTGGTACCTGCGGAAGGCTTTGATTAGCTCAACTTCTCCCGATAGCTGAAGAGAGGAAGCATTGACGAAAATGGTCTATCGCTACCACCGCCTCCATCTCCCGCGCCTCTATCCCGACTCGCTGCTGCCTAACTACGGCACCTGATCCACCTAATACCCAAAACGCTCATTCTTCGCCCTCAACACTCGCGTGCAACGGCACAATCCGAACACGCCCCTCCGACACCACCACCAAATTCCCCACCAACTGATCCCCATAATCGCGCAACACCTCCTCAAGCACCCGAAGCTTGTTCGCAACCCGCTCATTCGCGTAAACGCAGCAACAAAATACCTCGATGCGGCTGACGATCCCGCACGACCCGCGTGCCAAATTCCTTATCGCTGGTAATAAGAATCCGCCCCTCACGCACTGCCAGTGCCATCACGGAAGCATCGTCTAAGCCGCGCGCCTGCTCATAGACCGAAAATACATCGTACCCTTGCTCGCGCAACCAGCGGGCTACCGAAGGACCCGTACACTCATCGACCAGAAAGCGCATCTACGATGCCTCGCCTGCAAGAGGAACGAAGCTGATATTCTCCAACGCTTCGGCGGCAAAGAGCAGGCATGCCTGGATGTCTTCCAGGGTCAGCCCTTCATACTCATGGAGGATCTCTTCGGCGGTGGCTCCACTGGCTAAGAGGCGCAGGATGTAGGCGACGCTCAGGCGTGTCCCGCGCAGCACAGGCTGTCCTGCCAGCACGCGCGGGTCGCTGGTGATACGCTCCAGCAGTATTTTGGTCTCCATCGGTTCCACCTGCAAAGGATTATACCCAAGCTGCAAAGACAGGTTTGTCCAGAGGGGTTTGGCTTAGGGCAGGCTGCAGCAGTTGGGCGAACTCCACAGGCGCTAGCGCGCTTACTCCGCGGCATATACCAGCGCGGCCCGGATGGCTTCGGGTATTAGCGTTGGATAGCTTTGGCGTAGCTCGGCATCACTTAGCCAGGCTACTAGATTGTCCAAGATGAGGGTGACGGGGGTGCGGGTTCCTTTGATACACGCTTGTCCGTGGCGGAGGTTCGGGTTGCCGACAATACGGTTGCGCAAGTCAATAGTTGGGTTTCGCCTGGCTATAAAATACTCATTTTGTGGTTTGTATCCGTATAGGGTTTTTGCACAAGCCGACTTTCGGAGGGGAAATTCACGTCGCGTTCGGGATGAAATTATATTATCTTCATATTTATTGAATTAATTCTACAATATATAATTTGATGTGATTTTTATTTATAAATTTTTGAAATTATTAACTTAGTAACTTTATAGTAAATCAAACCTAATATAAAACCAAATACGAACGAAAGAATAATGGTTGTATCTTTACCTAAACTCTTTATCAACATTCTCACGATAGCTAATAAGTAATCGACAAGCAAAATAAATATAATAATTGTTGTTATAATACCTATTAGCGAAGTTAATACTATCCTTATAGTTTCACGATCAGCACTTTGCGCCTGTTTATTCTCTAAGCTTGAGTTTGACAAGTATTTCCTTCGAATCATGACAAGAACTATTAGACTTGCCATCTCTATCAATATAGTAAATATTACAAAGTATAAATATATTATAAAATCGGAAACCATAGCCATCATCTCAGTAAGCATCAATAAGCAGTAAAGCCGCAGTAGTCATTCCCATATATGAACCTGCAGCAATGGCAGCGGTCAACCCCACGCCTCCAGCAAATTGACCAAGTTTAGAAAGACCATGCAGTGAATCTTGATAAAGAGCCAATGTTCGTGCTGCAATCCAGCCACTTGACATACTTATAATAGCCTTGATTTCAGTTTGTAATCCACCCAGTGCCCGCATAAATGAGTAAATTGCTATAACAGCAAACATAGCTGTTAGTACTCCACCCACAATTGCAGTTAATGTCGCTACAAATTGGTTTGCCATGGAACCTAATGGCGTAGCGAACCTACCTGCCTTGTACACCTCTAGTATCCCACGAGCTGCTGGTATTAACATAGCGTATATAACCGCTATCGCAGTTGCAGCTACTCCGACCGCATACCATTCAGATTCTGCTGACTGCCCCTTACTATCCACCTTATTCACCGGGTTCCCATCCGCATAGAGGTACCAGTTCACCCCGTCCCGTGCAGGGTCTTCGCTGATAAACCGCCCCGTCGCTGGCTCGTAGTAGCGCGCTCGCATATAGACCAAGCCCGTCTCATCCTCAGGATGACCCAAGTTCGCGCAATAACCCCTGCCTGCACCAAGAGAACCCTGCCCCTCACCCCAAACCCCACGCCACTGAAAGGCAGAAAGCCGATAATCAGGCGCCATCAACCGCACCAAGTTGCCGTGCCCATCGTACAGCAACCAGCGCAAAGCCACCGCATTACCCCGTGTATGGTCTACCGTCACCACCGCTTCTATCCCTCGCGCACCTAAGAAGTTTACCCGTGTCTGTTGCAATACCCCATCCTCATACTCCTGCTCACACACCGGCATCGGACTATTCCCCACCCTAAATACTCCACACGAACCGTTCCCTCCTCTTGCAGGATAGCCACGATTCGTGCTGAATAGGGTGTGCTATGATGAGGCGAGGTCTATCTTATGGGATAGTGGTTGTTCTGAGCGTTTTAGCTTGCGTGTCGCATGGGAATCCGTCTATCGACCTGTTCAAGAATCTGCGCTGGCGCAATATCGGTCCTGCCAATATGGGCGGTCGTATCACCGATATTGAGGGAGTGCCCGGCAATCCGCGCGTGGTCTATGTGGGTACGGCGTCCGGTGGGGTGTTCAAAACCACCGATATGGGCATCCGCTGGACACCACTTTTTGATGAACAGGAGACCCTCTCTATCGGCGATATCGCGCTTGACCCGCAGAATCCCGACATCGTTTGGGTAGGCACAGGCGAAGGTAATCCCCGCAACAGCGTCTCGCCCGGTGCAGGCATCTATAAGTCCGTCGACGGGGGCAAAACTTGGCAGTTCATGGGATTGCGCGAGACCCGTCATATCACGCGCATTATTGTCCACCCGCGCGACTCGAACACCGTGTGGGTCGCTGCGCTGGGGCATGCCTTCGGTCCGAACGAGGAGCGCGGCGTCTTTATGACCACCGACGGCGGCAAGACATGGCAGAAGGTTCTCTACATCGACGAGTATCACGGCACGGCGGATCTGGATGTGGACCCGTCCAACCCGAACATTCTGTACGCGGCGATGTGGCGATTCGAACGCAAGCCCTGGACCTTCACCAGCGGCAGTGAGAAGGGCGGAGTGTTCCGCTCGACCGATGGCGGACGCACCTGGAAAAAGCTCGAAAACGGGCTGCCGAAGCTAATGGGGCGCATTGGGGTCAAGGTCGCACCCAGCAATCCGAATGTGGTCTATGTGATAGCTGAATCGAACGAGGGTACGCTGTTCCGTTCGGACGATCGAGGCGAGACCTTCGAGCGGGTGTCAAGCGAGAACGCGATCGTCTCCCGTGGTTTCTACTATACCGACATGCGCGTCGACCCCAAGGATGAAAACCGCCTCTATTTTCTGGCGACCAATTTCCGCCTCTCCATCGATGGGGGGCGCACCTCCACCCCGATTGCGAATCGAGTGCACAGCGACCATCACGCCCTCTGGATCGACCCCCAAAATCCCGACTTCATGTGGCTGGGCAACGATGGGGGGATTGCCTTCTCGATGGATCGCGGACGCACTTGGGATGTGGTGAGCAACCTGCCACTGGGACAGTTCTACCAGATTCACCTGAGCAACGAGGCACCTTTCTATCGGGTGGCAGGCGGACTGCAGGATAACGGCAGCTGGATAGGCTATGTGCGCACCAAAGAGGGCGGCATCGTGAACGAACACTGGCAGATGGTCAGCTTCGGCGATGGCTTCCACTGCGTTATTCACCCGCAGAACCCGGACCTTATTATCAGTGAGTCCCAGGCGGGTAACCTCTACCGCACCGATATGGCGACAGGGGTTCAGATAGACATCAGCCCGCAACCGCGCCGCAACGATGGCGGACCCGTTGGAGTCCTCAAATATCGCTTCCACTGGAACACTCCCATCGTGCTTAGCCCGCATCATCCCGACACGGTCTATGTGGGTGCGAATGTGGTGTTCAAATCGACCGATTTCGGTCTCACTTGGACACCCATCAGCCCCGATCTGACCACCAACAATAAGGAGAAGCAGAAGGATGCGGGCGGACCCGTCTGGATTGAGAACACCACCGCGGAGTATCACTGCACGATTATCAGCCTTGCCGAGTCGCCTGCGCAGGCGGGCGTTATCTGGGCAGGCACGGACGATGGCAACCTGCAGGTGACCTGGGATGGGGGGCGCACTTGGCGCAATCTCACGCCCAATGTGCCTGAACTACCCCCGAACTCACCCGTGTCGCATGTGGAGCCGTCGCGCACGAACGCCCAAACCGCCTATGTGGCTTTCGATCGCCACATGCTGGACGATTATAAACCCTATCTCTACAAGACGACCGATGGTGGCAGGAGTTGGCGCAAAATCACCAACGGCTTGCCCGACGAGGCGTATATCTTCGTGGTGCGCGAAGACCTCCAGAACCCGAACCTGCTCTTTTGCGGCACGGAGCGTGGGCTGTTCGTCTCGTTCGATGCGGGTGAGCAGTGGCAGCGCGTACCCGGCTTGCCCCCTGTGCCTGTGCATGACATCCAGATTCATCCGACGGAGCATGATTTGGTTGTCGGCACGCATGGGCGCAGCATCTGGGTGCTGGACGACATCACGCCCTTGCGCGAGGCGACGGCGCAGGTGCTGGAGAAGCCAGCACACCTTTTTGCGCCGCGCACAGCGTGGCGTTACTCCACCCGCTTTGCTCGCTATGGACGTGGTGATCGCCCCCTGCTCTCGCCCAATCCACCCTATGGCGCGTTGTTCACCTACTACTTGAAGGAGAAGCCAGCACGAGGCGAGGTAAGCCTGCAGATTCTGGACGCGCAGGGCAAGGTGCTACGCGAACTGCGTCGCCTGCCGCAGGAGCCGGGCATCCACCGCGTAGACTGGGACCTGCGTATGCAGATTCGTTCACGCGAGTCGGAAGGGGCATCCCAGCCCCCGGCAGGCGGGAGGGGGCGTGGCGGACCCCTCATGGGACCCCAAGTGCTGCCCGGCACCTATCGCGTGAAACTCATCGTCGGCGACTTCCAGATGGAGCAGCCACTCACCGTGAAGGTGGAACCCGCTCTGGAACCCTATCTGACCAACATGAAGGCAGGCTTCCAGTTCGCCTTGGAAACGCTGGAGATGATTCGCCAACTGGAACGCACCATGCGGATGCTCACCAGTGTGGAGGAGCAGATTAACAACCTGCGCCAGACCGCACGCCAGCAGAACCTCCGCCTGTCGCGTGAACTGAACGACCTGCTCGATCGGCACATCAAGCAGATTGACGAGCTGCAGGCGAAGGTGGAGAATCCCCAGACAGGTCCCGCCTATTCGCGCGGTCCCCGCCTGCGCTCTCACCTCAACTCGGTCTACAGCATGATGAGCAGCAACACAGGTCCCACGCTCGCTCAGGTCGAGTTTTTCAACGAGGTGAAAGCGGAATGGGAGGCGACGCTAAAGGCGATGCGCGACTACCTCCTGAAAGAGACGCCGAAACTCAACGAGCAGCTGCGAGCAAACCAGCTACCCGAAATTCTGGTGAACCTGGCAGGGCTCGAAGCCGATGAGTCGGACTAAAGTGAACGCCCCCACCCCGTTCTGGGGTGGGGGCATGACCGCTCGCGAGATGGATGTGTGAGCGCTTTAGCGCATGCGCCGCCGACGGGCAAGCAGTCCCACCAAGCCGGTGGCAAGCGCAACCAACGCGCCCGGCTCCGGCACCATCATCACCAAGTCCTGACCGCGCCGGCTGCCACTGCCCGTCGCACGCAGATAGAAATAGGGAGCCACCTGACCCGTGGTGCTGGTAAGCAGCGTGTTCGCATAGCTCTGGATGGTCGCGTTCGCTGTATATTTAAAGACATTCGCGTTCAGATTGATGCCGTTGCCTAAGGCGTGGTCATAGGCGATTTCCCACATAGCAACCTGGAAGCCTGCTCCCTTGCGGTTCAGGTCGCTGCCTGTGAGAAAGCTGCTCTGTTGCGCCAGCAACGCGCCTGCACGCCCTCGTGCCCACCAGACCTCGTAGGTGTAGTCGCGATTGAGGCTCATCCAGTGGTCGAGGTCAACGCAGAACGCCGTGTTTGTCAGCACGACGCCAGGCAACAGGCTCGAACTGGTAATGGTCACCTGATACTGACCTGCCATCACATTCAGCGGGTTGCCGTTGTAGAGGATTTGGGTGCTGGTGCCGGGCGAAACGGCGGTGATTCGGAGTGTAAGCGTGCCCAGCCAGGTGAGCCGCTCAGCGTAGAACTGGGGATCGCTGGCATAAACAAAACCCCCACTCAGCACAACGGTCAAACCGCTCAGCCATACCCAACGATTGATTGTTCCCTTGCGCATCGTTTTTGCACCTCCTGTGTGGTGCAGGCGTTGCCTGCTGCTCATAGAGGAGCAAGGTATGTGCCAAAAGGGCGCGGGATGGCTGTTAAAAAAGCGGGTTTTAGTGGTTCACGGCGTCGGAACTGGCAGTTTCACGGGCACGCCGCAGCGATTCAATCCGACGAATCAGCTCCCAATCGGCGCGGAGCCAGTAGCGTCCGTAGGGCAGAGCGAAGCTGGAGGGCAGGGTTGCCTCCTGCGGCGCGGCAGATGCCCACTCAGGCTCCAAAGTGCGGTCTGGCTCCACGCGCGTGCCGTCGGGATTGATCGATTCAGGGCGTAAGCCTTCAGAGCCAGCGTATGGCCCCACCTTGCCCGGCACCTTATTGAGGGCATCGTCGAGCAACACTTCACGCAGAGCGTATGCCCGCAGGGTTCCACGCTCCAGATCGAGTGCCAGGAAGGGGCGGTCAGGCGATGGCTCGTAGCCCGCCTCGATTTGCACCAGTCCCTGGCTGAGCCAGTAGGGAAGCGCGTGCGCCGCTAACAAGGTCAGCGTATAGGTAGGGTCGCATACCGCAGGGCTGAGCGGTATCGACCACACCCGCGCCCGATTCCAGAGGCTTGCGAGCTTCATCTCCTTCGCCGGCTCAGGCAGGAGAAAAGTCAACCAATGAAAACTCCAGAGCGCTACTAAATGTCCCATCGCATAAAATAGTCGTAGCCACCCACGGCGTGGCGGCGTGGCAGGCAAATTAAGCTCGCGCCACTCCATCCAATCCAAATAGAGGCGTCCGTTCCAACGGCAAAAGAGCATCAGCCCGGAATCGCACATCAAAAGCCGCATCTGGGTCAAACGCCCAAGCTGCCATGCCGCGTGCAGCGCACTCAGCAACAACAGCAGGGCTGCTATCACCGCGACCGTGTCCAGCAGCCGTAGCCCCGCATGCGCACGAAAATGTTCCCTGTACAACATGACCGCCATCAGGATGCTCAGCAGGAGCAGACGCACCCCCACCCCACGCAGGAAGCGATGAAGGGGAAGCGGACCGACCGTAGTCCCGGCACGCTGCAACGGGTCATGCCCGCAGTGAGGGCAACGCTCCTGAAGCGGATTACACCCTACCCCGCAAACTGTGCAACTGATCTCGTGAATAGCATAGCTGGTGCTGCTTCCCATCCCCGCACATCGCCTCCGCTATCGAGCAGGAGTCTACCTCAAAAGAGCGAACCCTTGTGTCGCTCGCGCTCGCTTTCGCCGTGTTGATGCCGGCGCAGCGCCGCATTCTGGGCGGGGGTGCCGAGGTGGATCCGATGCTGGCGTTGGGTGGTTTCTTTGGCGTGGTCAGCACCTTGCTCGCACTCATCTATCCCATAGCGGTGCTAATTGTGCTGACTCGCCCCGCCATCAAGGAGCGGTTTAGCAGCCAATAGGTAAAATCGTGCCTATGCGACGGGGATGGTGGCTGCTTTTGACAGGGCTGATGGCGATGGCAACTGGGCAGGAGGAGTTCCGCGGTTTCTGGGTGGACGGCTTCAACGAGGGGTTCCACACTCCCGAAGAGGTGGACACCCTGCTGCAACGCTTGCGCACCGCTCACATGAACGCCGTGATTGTGCAGATGCGCAAGCGCGGCGATGCCCACTACCATTCTCCCTTCGAGCCGTTTGCCTCGAACCAGCAGCCCGGTTTTGACGCGCTGGCATATCTGATTGAGAAGGCGCACCGCATGCAGCCGCCGATTGAGGTGCATGGATGGGTCAACTGCCACCCCATCTGGCCCGGCAGCGGCTGGCCCGACGACCCACGCCACCTGCTGAACCGCTTCCCCGAAATCCAGACCGAGAACTTCGACGGGGAGCGCGTCACCGAAGTGGGCTACGGCATGGATTGGGGGCATCCGCTGGCGAACGCCTTTTTCAGCCGCGTCGCGCTCGATATCGTGCGCCGCTACGACATCGACGGGCTTCACTTCGACTATATCCGCTACACGGGCGAGGCGTGGGGCTATAACCCAGTCAGCGTCGAGCGGTTCAATCGCCGCTACGGACGCACGGGCAAGCCTGACCCCAAAGACCCCCTCTGGAAACAATGGCGGCGCGACCAGGTAACAGCCATCGTGCGCAAAGTCTACGCCAATGCCGTTGCCCTTAAACCCACCCTCAAAATAAGCGCGGCACTCATCACCTGGGGCGACGGTCCGCGCGATACCGACGACTGGGTGAACCGAAGCGCCTACAGTCGCGTCTTTCAAGACTGGCGCGGCTGGCTCGAAGAGGGCATCCTCGATATGGCAATCCCGATGATTTATTACCATCAGGCGAACCCGGAGCGCGCCCGCTTCTATCAGAACTGGGTCAATTTCCTGAAGGACCATCAGTACGGTCGACACGGGGTGGCGGGAATCGGCTGCTATCTCAACAGTTGGGAGGACACCTTGCGCCAGATTGAGATGGCGCGTGCCCCTTCGCCGAAGGGCAATCGCTTGGTGGGTGTGAATTTCTTCTCCTATGCGGCGACCAGCGGCGATGGCACCGAGGGCGGCAGCCGCCGCTATGAGGAGGGCTTCTATCAGATGTTGGGCGAGCGCGCCTTCCCGGAATGGGTGCCCCCACCGCCGATGGAATGGAAACGACACCCCACACGCGGGCATCTGATGGGCACGATTCTTGCAGCACGCGACCTGAGCTGGGTGGACGGCGCCTCGGTGGAGATTTATCGGCACGGCACGCTTATCCGACGGCTCCAGACCGATGGCACGGGCTTCTATGCCGCTCTCCATCTGGAGCCGGGCGTCTACCGCGTGGTGGTGCAAGCGGAAGGACTACCCGCAGCACAAACACAGGCGGTGGTCATCACGCCCGGCTTGACCACCGCCCTGCACTGGCTGCTCGGTGAGGCAGATGCCCTTCACCTGCACCGCTTGGAGAGCCTGAATGACCTGCCCGATGGCACCCGCGTGCTGCTCGCGCCCAAGCAGGTGATAAAAGGCACCGACAGCCCCACCCAGCCGCTCCTACTGGGCGACCTGATAGGAGAGCGAACCATCGCGGTGCAACTTCGGGATAGCGTATGGTGCCTGCCGCTGATGGAGGGTGAGCGCGTGGCGGTGATGGGCACCCTTGCCACACAGCCCGACGGCACGCGCCAACTCACCAACGCCACCATCCAGTGGCTGGGCGCACTTTAGCCGATTAACCGAACATTTTGGCAAGAGATGGGGTATAATAGAGTTGTGCAGGCATTTCGGGAGCCATCCCTCTCCGGAGGACTTGACACGGCGCGGGGAAATAGGGTATAATAGAACCGCGCAGGCATTCGGGATATGCTCCCAAAACCAAAATGCCTGCCGAAAGGAGGATCATATGATGATGAGTCGACGGCTTATGGCTTGTACGGCAGGCGCCATTCTGTGCGCCTCTTTTGCGTTCGCGGACGGACAGAAGTTCGCGCAGCTGCAACCCTATCTCGATGGTGTTCAACTCGTCCAGCCTTTGCAAGCCTGCAAGGTGCGCCTGATCAATGGTCAGGTCGTGCAGGTTAGTCCCTGGATCGATCTCTCCCAGTTCAACCCGGCAGGCGGGCTGCCGCCGTCTCCCTGCGCCGCAGGCGGCAATCTCGCCTTCGATAATGTCGAGATGGACGCGAACGGTCAGCTCTGCGAGAACACCAAGTACGGAGATGCGTGCGATCTCAACCAAGACGGTCAACCCGATTGTCCCAAATACTTCTGGTGGTTCGGCGCCAACTACCGCAACCCCTTCTGGGTGAACGATATGACGGTGGTATCGGGCACGGAAGGTAGCCAAGCCACGGGTGTGGTGCCAGTCTGGTATGTGTCCAACACTCAAAACAACACCTTCATCATGGCTATCTTCACGGCGGAGGACTTCGACGATACCTGCAACGGTCCAGCCGCTGACAACATTTACGATGGTGTTGCCTACAACTTCGGCACGATAGGTACAGGTGGTTGGTACTCCACCATCTGTCTGGACGGCACGGGTCTCTTCCATCAGATGCCGACCGATGGCAGCGGCGCGTATATGGCAGTCTACTTGAGCAGCCTGGATCCACCCACTCTCTACCCGGAGAACGTCCAACCGTTTCTGTGGGGCACCAAGCCGAACAACCCCAGCCAGCAGGGACCCATACAGTGGAACGACAGCAACCCGACGGATGGGCAGCTCACCGCCCCGGATGAGTGCTATGACTACACCTTTAACACCTGCCCCAGTCCGTTGGGTGCTTCGATGGCGTTCTGGGCTGCTGCCGCGGGATGCCAGCCGAGCAACGGCGATGTGGACGGCAACGGCTGCGTGGATGACGCCGACCTGCTGGCGGTGCTGTTCGCGTTCGGCAACTCGGGCAGCGGTCTGCCAGAGGACACCAACTGCGATCAGGTGGTCGACGACGCCGACCTGCTGGATGTGCTGTTCAACTTCGGCAGCGGCTGCTAATCCCCCTCTCCCTTACCCTCTCCCTCTTACTAAGGGGGAGAGGGTAACCCTTTTTATGCTGCTTGGGCAGGGCGTTTTTGTGCCCAGCGTTCCAGCACGGCGCGGAGGGCTTCGGGCTTGAAGGGCTTGGGCAGATAGTCATCCATGCCCGCTTGAAGGCACATCTCCCGATCCTCGGGTAGGGCGTTGGCGGTCAAGGCAATAATGGGGATGTGGGCGGTTGCCTCTTGGGCGCGCAGGCGGCGCGTCGCCTCAAAACCGTCCATCTCGGGCATCTGACAATCCATCAGAATCAGGCCAAACGGCTCCTTGTCCAGCCATTCCAAGACTTCATACCCGTTCGCTGCCAGGCGATAAGACACGCCCCACCGCTCCAGCTGGCGCGTAATCACCTTCTGGTTGACGAGATTATCTTCGGCGACCAACACGCGCAAGCCGCTTAGCAGCCCAGCCGAGCAATCGCTTGCAGGCTCGGCGCGCGGCTCGCTTTGCGAGGTCGCCAGGGCGAACTCTATCTCGAACCAGAAGGTGCTGCCCTCGCCGGGTGTGCTTTGCACCCCGATTTGCCCGCCCATCAGCGTCACGAGGCGTTTGCATATGGCTAACCCCAGCCCTGTGCCACCATACTGGCGCGTGCTGGAGCCATCGGCTTGCTCAAACGGCTCGAAGATGGCGGTGAGGCGTTCGGGCGGGATGCCGATGCCGGTGTCGCACACCTCAAAGCGCACGCGCACGGACGGCTCCGCATGGCTGGCAGGAGCCGTCTGGAGCTTGACTGTCACGCCGCCCTCGTGGGTGAACTTGAGCGCGTTGCCGATAAGGTTGAACAGTATCTGGCGCAGGCGTAGCGCATCGCCCATGACCCACTGCGGGCACTCGGCGGGGATGTGCAACTGAAGGGTGAGCCGCTTCTGCTGGGCAAGGAAGCGCATGCTCTCCACGACGGCACGCACCGTTTCAGGCAGTTCGAAGGGCGCCGACTCCGGCACCATTCGCCCCGCTTCGAGGCGCGCAAGGTCCAGAATTTCGCTCAGGATGCCCAGCAGATGCTCCGCGCTGTGATGTGCCGTGCTTAGCAGCTCGCGCTGCTCCGCATTCAGCGGGGTTTCTTGCAGCAGGTTCAGCATGCCCAGGATGCCGTTCAGTGGGGTGCGGATTTCGTGGCTCATATTGGCAAGGAACTCCTGGCGTGTGCGGGCAGCCAACTCGGCGCGCTCGCGCGCCTGCTCGATCGCCTGGCGTGCCTGCTCGTTGATGAGCGCAATCGCCACCATCTCGCCAAACTCGCTCAGCAGAGGGCGGATGGTTGCCTCATGCGGATAATAGTGCTCGGCAGTCAGGCGTGTGAACAACATCAGCAAGCCCATCCGCTGCCCCATCGCGTGGAGAGGAATCACCCATGTAAGGCGCGATGGCTGCATCGGCACAAGTTTGGGGCTATCCAGCTCCCACTCGGCAGCGAACAGGGTGCGCCAGCGGCGGAGAAAATCCTCCGTGTAATCGCCAACGGCGCCCCTTAGCTGGAAGAGTTCACCCTCCCGCTCCCACCAGAGTGACTCGCCTGTGAGATGGAGCGATTCACACTCGCACAGCCGTGCCATCGCGCGCTTCAGTCGCTCCTCGAACGGGGTTGTACCATTCGCCAGCACCATCGCCACCTGATTCAGTCGCTGGCGCATTTCCTGCTGGTAGCGTTCGCGCTCCTCTTGCAGCACCTGTTCCGTAATCTCCTGTTGAATGGAGAGGAATCCCACCAGCTCGCCGCGCTCGTTGTAGATGGGGGAGTTGTTCACCTCCGCCCAATAGTGGGTTTGAGGCGAAAATTCCACACCGTTCTGCTCCGTTTTGATCGCCGTGCCCTTGCGCCGATTGAGAACCCGCCCGCGGAACACGCCACCTTGAGCAAACGCGCGGTACATCTCTTGATAAAACGATCGCGGCATGAAACCGCTTTTGAGGATGCGTGGGTTTTGACCTATCGCTTCTTCAGGGGCATAACCTGTGATGCGTGTGAAGGCGTCGTTCACATACTGGATGCGGTACTGAGTATCGGTGATGAAAATGGCGAGCGGGCTGTTTTGCACGGCTTGTCGGAAGCGAGCCAGCTCCTCTTCCGCGTGCTTCTGCTTCGTGATGTCGCGCCCCACCGACTGCAGCTCGACAAGGTTGCCCTTGGCATCGTACAGGGCGCGGTCGGTCCACTCCATCCAGCGGATGGAGCCATCGGGCGCATAGACGCGGTGCGAATAGGTTACCAGGGGGTTGTCGGGTGAGAGCTGGGCAATCGCCTGCTCCACTTTCGCCTGATCCTCTTCGGGGATCAGGGGCATAAACGATTTGCCGAGCAGCTCTTCGGGGCTTTTTTGGAAATAGCGGCAGTAGGCGCCGTTTACAAAGGTGAGCGTGCCATCCGGCAGCCAGCGACAGATAAGTTCGGTCTGGTCTTCCACGACGGCGCGATAGCGTTGCTCCGCCTCGCCCCTAATCCGCCGTGCTATCAGCGTCACCAAGCCCGTCACCAATGTCGCCGCCAGCAACCCGTCCAGCCCCGCTTCCAGCAGCGGGGGCGAAGGGGGCAGCAAGTAGGCGAAGCCGAGCATAATCCCCGTCTCCACCACCAGCACCACGCTAAAGAGCGTCAGCCACTGTCGTCGTTGCATGCACGACCCTCCAGCGCAGTTATTCCACAAGGAATGGGGATTCAGCGGGAATGAATCGGGACTCAACAGCATGGGATACCGATAAGCCGTATGCGGGTACACTATGTGCTGCGTGATGGAGGGCAGAGTAGAAGGAGGCAGAGTGGTGCTATCGGAACGGGTGCGTCAGATCCAGCCGTCGCCTACGCTTGCTTTAACGGCGCGTGCGCAGCAGCTGCGGCAACAAGGCATCGATGTGCTGGCATTCACGGCGGGAGAACCTGACTTGGACACGCCCGACTTCGCCAAAGCGGGCGGTCTGGAGGCGATTCATGCCGGCTACACCAAATACACTCCCTCGGCGGGCATTGCGCCCCTGCGTGAAGCCATCAGCGAGAAGTTCCGCCGAGACAACCAGCTCCATTACACACCTGAACAAGTGGTGGTCACCTGTGGTGCGAAGCACGCGCTGTTCAGCACGCTGATGGCGATTCTGAATCCGGGCGACGAGGTGCTTATTCCGACGCCCTGCTGGGTCTCCTATCCAGAACAGGTGCGCTTGATGGGAGGCGTGCCCGTTTTTATCCCGACCGACGAAAGCAGCGAGTTCCTGCCCCCCTATGACTCGCTGCGGGCAGCCATCACACCGCGCACCAAAGCCATCGTGCTGAATACGCCCCACAATCCTACTGGCACCGTCTATCCGCGCCAAACGCTGAAAGAGATTGCCTCCCTCGCCCTTACGCACAACCTCTGGATTATCGCGGACGAGATTTACGAGGCGTTGCTCTACGACGGGCTGCACCATGAGAGCATCGGTGCATTGAGCCGAGAGGTGCTGGCGCGCACCATCACGGTTAATGGTGTGTCCAAAAGTTATGCGATGACAGGCTGGCGGATTGGCTATTTGGGTGCGCCGTTGGAGATTGCCCGTGCGGTGGCTTGTCTGCAGGATCAGATGACCTCGAACCCATGCACCGTTGCGCAGTATGCGGCGCTGTATGCGCTGGGGAGCGAACGGTACGGTTGGCTGGACACGATGCGTCAGCTTTTTGCGGCGCGTCGGCAGGTGATGTTCGAGGGGCTGGCACGGCTGCCCGGTGTGCGCTGTTTCAGACCGCGGGGCGCGTTCTATCTGTTTGTGAATGTGCAGGGGTTGCTGCCGTGCCGTGCTGGGGAGCGTCTGCTGACCAGTTCCGCCGAGTTAGCCGAGTATCTGCTGGATGTGGCGCGGGTGGCAGTTGTGCCCGGTGAAGCATTCTGCGCACCCGGCTACCTGCGGCTTTCCTACGCCGTGTGCGAGGAGGTCATCCGAGCGGGTATAGAGCGCATCGCGAACGCCTTTGCCGAACTCAAGCCAGTGGGTTGAGCCGGTTCAAGCGTCGGGTGGCTTATGGTTCACTGCCAGTGGACTGGCTCGCTATAATTGCCTGTAGTCGCTGCTCGAAGGCTTCCAAGCTGCCTGCACGTGCTGCCTCGCTATACAGGGCTTGTAGAATCTCTTCGCTGGCAATCTGGGCTATCTGTTCGCGCATGGGTTCAGGCACCTCCCCATACAGGTTGGTCAGTAGGGTAATCAAACCCTTCGCCAGTCCCTGTTTCAGCCCTTGTTGCAGCCCTTGTTGTAGCCCTTGTTGTAGCCCTTGTTGTAGCCCTTGTTGTAGCCCTTGTTGTAGCCCTTGTTGTAGCCCCTGCTCCCAGCCTTGCTGGAGACCCTCCCGCAAGGCTCGTCGCTCGAACGACGCTAAGAAAGAGGTGCCGCGCTCCCGCTTGACCTCCTCCAATAGCTCCTCATACCGCTTCTCCAACACCTCCGGCAACTGCATAATCCACTCCAGCAACCGTAATAGGTTGCCCACCTCCTCTTCATTATACCCTCGACTCAACGCTAAGCGCGTCAGCTCCATCCGCGTCTGCAGTCGCAACTCGGCTTGCCTGCGCGTGGCAGCTGCGCGCCGAAACGCGACTAACAATAATGCGCATGGATTCGGTTCCCTCAACAACTGCGCTTCGTCCCAGTCCAGCAACTTCACCGTGTAAAACTCAAACAGGAGTCGGCAGCCTGCCAGCGACTGCTCATAGCGCGAGGGACGCCAGCGCAAATTGTTATCGGCTAAAATGGCGATGCTGACAACCTCGCGGCGATAGTGGAGCCAGAGGCGAGCATGATAAGCGTACATTCGCTCGGCAAACTGCTTTTCAGGGCGTGCCTGGGCTTCGATATGCACCAGCACCCACTGCGGTTGATTGTTGTGCAGATGCACCTGCACCAGCTTGTCGACGGTCTGGCGTCCAGTTTGGCTATGAGGGGCTATTTTTTGCAGTTCAGCGTCCAGAAAGTGGAAGGGGCGTTGCCAATCGATAAGTCGGTAGAGTTCGGGGTGAACGAGCTCGATAAGCTCTGGGAAGAAGAGGGTAATGACCTCCTTCCACGGACTATCCTGTTCATGTCGCAACCGTTCACGCATAAAATGTGTTTACGATGTCATGCAACACTTCCCTGCCAGCATGATGTGAGTCGCTATCGGGTATCCTCTCGATGTTCCTGTTGGGAGGGTTCAGATGAGCAGGGAGGAAGCGTGGCAGCTACTTTGTGAATGGACACAATCGGAGAATCTGCGCCGACATGCGCTGGCGGTGGAAGCCTGTATGGCACACTATGCACGGCTCTTTGGCGAAGATGAGGAGTTGTGGCGTGTCGTGGGACTCCTGCATGATCTGGATTATGAGCGGTTCCCATCTTTGGAGGAGCATCCGTTTCGGGCGATGGAGTATCTGCGGGCGCGGGGTGTGCCCGAAGTGATTGTGCGGGCGGTGGGCGCGCATGCAGACCACACAGGAATCCCCCGCCAGAGCCGACTGGAACACGCCATCTTTGCCTGCGATGAAATCAGCGGCTTCATCATTGCCGTTGCGCTTGTACGCCCAAACCGCTCGCTGGACGAGGTGGATGTGCGCGCCGTGCTCAAAAAGATGAAGGACAAAGCCTTCGCACGGGGGGTTAACCGCGAGGATTTGTTGCGCGGTGCAGAGGAGTTGGGGCTGTCCTTCGAGGAGCATGTGCAGCATGTGATTCACGCGCTCAAGCCGATAGCATCCCAGTTAGGCTTATCTACGGGCGCGGCTTCTGGAGCGGAATGATGGGGCGCAGCATAACCGTTCGGTGGCTCTGGCAGGCTCTGGTCGGTGCGGCGATGGTACTCGGCACGCTCACTTTGCTGATTGCGCTCACGGGTCAGCCCGTCGGCGCCAGCTACCGCATTCTCTTGCAGGGGGCGATTGGCTTTCCCGCCGACCCACAGCTCAGCCCGCTGGATGCATGGGACAACACTCTTCACGATATGACCCTGCTGCTGCTAACGGGGCTGTCGGTCGCTATCGCCTTACAAGCAGGGTTGTTTAATATCGGGGCTGCCGGACAGCTGTTGATGGGGGCGTTCGTGGCGGCGTGGATAGGCGGTCTTTCGAACCTGCCTGCCGCGGTGCATTTACCCTTGACTCTGGTGTTGGGCGCGTTGGCGGGTGCGCTTTGGGCGATCCTGCCGGCGGTTCTAAGGGTGTGGCGTGGCGCGCACGAGGTGATTACCACCATCATGTTCAACTATCTCGCCCTCTATCTAACCCACTGGCTGGTGGTGGAGCATCTGCGGGACCCTGCGGGTGCAGCCCCTCAGACCGCGCCCGTTGCCGCCAGTGCCCACCTCCCACCCCTGGGTGGGTTGATGAACACCAGTTGGGGTTTTGTCCTCACGCTCCTATTGGCGTTGCTGCTCTGGCTATGGCTTTATCGCACCGTGTGGGGCTATGAGCTGCGTGCCACAGGCGCTAATCGCGAGGCGGCGGACGCCGCTGGTATCCCCACCCGACGCTATCTCATCGTGGCGATGTTGCTTGCTGGTGCGCTGGCGGGGTTGGGCGGTGCGGTGGAGGTCTGCGGCACGCAGTATCGCTTCTTTGAAGGCTTCCCCAGCGAATACGGGTTCGACGGCATCGCCGTTGCACTGATGGGGGCGAACCATCCCGCATGGAGCGTTCTGACCGCCTTTGTGCTGGGCGCACTGCGCAACGGAACCTATAACTTGCATGTGGTGACGGGCGCGCCGAAGGAGATAGCCACGATTGTGCAAGCGGTGCTGATTCTCTATGTGGCGGCGTTGCGCCTGCGCCGAGCGCGATTGGAGGGCTGAGCGATGAGTGAAGTGTTCGATTGGCAGCTGATTAACACCGCGTTGCGTCAGGCAACCCCGTTGATTCTGGCAGCGTTGGGTGGCTTGATGAGCGAGCGCACAGGGGTTATCAACATCGGGCTGGAAGGCAAAATCTTGATGGGGGCGTTCGCAGGCGCGTACGGCGCCCTGCTCACCGGTTCGCCCTGGGTGGGGCTGGGCTGCGCCATGTTGGTCGGGCTGCTCTTCGCGCTGCTGCACGCTATCGCCACCCAAGAGTTTCGCACCGACCATGTGGTCAGCGGGGTTGCCATTAATTTGCTGGCGTTAGGGCTGTCCACCTATCTGTTTCGGCAGCTGATATTGCCTCGCGAAGAGCGGGGACTCTCATCGGTGGTGCGGGGGTTCGCGCCGCTGCAGGCGGATTGGCTGGAACGATGGTCCATCTTGGGCGCGCTGCTTCGGGATCAGACCTGGCTGGTGCCGTTCGCGGTGCTGCTGCCGTTTGCCCTCTTCTGGGTGCTGAACCGCACGCGCTGGGGGTTGCGTGTCTATGCGGTGGGCAACGACGCGGTCAAGGCGCGCACGATGGGCGTGCCCGTCAAAGCGATTCGCTACAGTGGGGTGTTGCTATCGGGTGTGCTGGCGGGTATGGCGGGCGCATTCCTGACGCTGGCATCTGCCGACCAGTTTCGGGAGAATATGAGTGCGGGGCGCGGCTTTATTGCGCTGGCAGCGCTGATTTTCGGGCGCTGGCATCCGCTGGGTGCTGCAGCAGCGGCGTTCGGCTTCGGCTTTTTCGAAGCGTTGCAGATGCGTCTGCAAGGGCAGCCTCTCTTCGGCATCCAGCTGCCAACCGATTTGTTGCTGATGCTCCCTTATCTGCTGACGGTGATTGCACTGGCTGGCTCCTTCGGCAGGATGAAGCCGCCATCCGACTTGGGCAACCCTTGAGCGTTCCGAATTTTCGAACACCCTCTCCTTTACCGCCCGATAGACGGGCACCATCCGACCCGCCCGCTGCCACGCCCGAAACGCTTCCCTGTCAGGACAAAGCGCCCCACTATACACCTGCCAAGTATACCATTCACACCTGCCCATCGAGAAGGTGTTGGGTACACTTTTACCGATGGGTAAACGCTACTATATCACGACGCCGATCTATTATGTGAACAGCACGCCGCACATTGGTACGGCGCTGACCACGATTGTGGCGGATGCCTGTGCCCGATTTCAGAAACGGCGCGGTCAATCTGTCTATTTCCTGACGGGCACCGATGAGAACGCGCCGAAGGTGCATCGTGTCGCGCAGGAACGCGGCATCCCCACCCAACAGTTTGTGGACGAGATGGCAGAGGTGTTCGCCCGCACTTGGCAGGCGCTCCATATCGAGTATGATGTGTTTATTCGCACAACGGAAGAGCGCCACAAGCGCGTGGTGACCCAGGTCTTTCGGCGTCTCCGTCAGCAGGGCGACATCTATCAGGGGAGCTATCAGGGCTGGTACTGCGTTTCGTGCGAGACCTTTTTTGCCAGCAGCAAGGTGGGTGAGGCACGCACCTGCCCCGATTGCGGCAAGCCGTTGGAGTGGCGCGACGAACCCTGTTATTACTTCCGCCTGTCCGCTTACGAATCACGCCTCAAGGAGCATATCGCGGCGAATCCGCACTTCATCGAGCCTGAGGTGCGGCGCAACGAAACGCTGGGTTTTATCGCCGAGGGCTTGCAAGATGTCGCCGTGACGCGCACCGGCACCGATTGGGGCGTGCCCGTGCCTGATGAGGAGTCGGGCGGCGTTATCTATGTGTGGTTCGACGCGCTGCTGAACTACCTCACGGCAACGGGATGGCTGGAGCGCGACGGGGATGCCTATCTGGACACATGGCCGCCCGATTTGCAGCTGATGGGCAAGGACATTCTGCCGCGCTTCCACGCCACTATCTGGCCCGCGATGCTGATGGCGTTGGGGCTGCCGCTGCCCTTGCGCCTCTACGGACACGGCTGGTTCCTGGTGAATCAGCAGAAGATGTCTAAGTCGCTGGGCAATGTGTATGCGCCGTTGGAGGTGGTGCAGGCGCTGTCTGAGGCGTCTCAGTGCCAGCAGCCCGTTGCGGTTGATGCCTTCCGCTACTATATGCTACGCGAGATGCCCACCGACTCGGATACCGAGTTCAGCTTGGAGGGGTTGGAGACGCGCTATAATGGCGACTTGGCGAACGATTTGGGCAATCTGGTGCATCGCACGCTGTCGATGATGCATCGCTATTTTGAAGGGCGCGTGCCAGAGGGCGTCCATGTGGAGGAGGCGGTGGCGGTGTCGTTGCTGCAGGTGTCGCGGCAGGTGGCGGAGGCGTATGAAGCGGTGGATTACCCGCGCGGGCTGCAGCAGGCGTGGACCCTGATTGGGCTGATCAATCGCTATTATGAGGAGCAGGCGCCGTGGTCGCTGGCGAAGGCAGGCGAGTATGGGTGTGCTGGGTGCGTGCTGTATGCGGGGCTGGAGACCATCCGCACCCTCTGCACGCTGGTGGAGCCGGTGATGCCGCGCGTGGCAAGCGAGATAGCGCGCCAGCTGAATCTGCCCGCCGTGCCGCTCTGGAGCGATACCGAGGCGGTCAATCGCATTCCGTCCGGGCACACGCTTCAGCCGCCCACCCCTATCTTCCCGCGCATCCCGTTGCGTTAGGGGCTTTTCAGCGGGATGCGCACACGGAAAGAGGTGCCTTTGCCAGGTTGGCTGCTGGCATCCCAGCTACCCTTGTGGGCTAAAATCGCGTTGCGAATGATGCGCGTGCCCAGTCCGGTGCCACCCGCTTTGCTGCTGCTGGCACGCCCTTCGAGAATCTCGCGCACGCGATAGGCGGGCATGCCGGCGCCCGTGTCGCTTACCTCCAATCCCAGATAGAGCTGTTCCGCCCCGTTAGTCTCCAGGTGCACCCGCACGCTTACCTCGCCCCCAGGTGGGGTCGCCTCCACCGCATTATGCAGCAGGTTATACACCATCCGCTCGATAAGGAACTTGTCCAGCAGTGCGGGTGGGGTGGGCTTGATGTCGGTCTTGAGGGTGACCCGCTTCTGACGGGCAAGCGGCTCGATGGCATGCACGCGCGACTCAACTATCTCAGCGAAGCTGTGCGGCTCCAGATTCGCATCGGAGGTCGCACCGCGGATGGCATCCGCCACCAGTTGGGTGTCGCGATAGACCTCGACCGTTGCGGTGTGGATTGCTCCAAACGCCTCTTGCATCAACATATAGGCTTCTGGATGCAGGCGAGCAATCTCGCTCAGGTAGGGATCCAGCGTGGTGAGCCAACCCAGCACCACATTCACCTTATTTTTGATGTCGTGCGCCATCATGCCCATCGTTTCCGCCAGATGTGCCAGCTCAGCTTCACGAGCAAGCCGTGCGTTCTCGATCGCCAGCGCCGCAATATCGGCGATAATGCCGGTCATCGCCAGGTCCTGCTCGGTGAACACACCCTGCCGACGGTTCACCAGCTGCATCACGCCCAGCGTTTGTCCATCTGCGCTGCGCATCGGCACGGTGAGCAAGCTGGTGGTGCGATGGCGCAAAGCGATGTCGACACGGGGGGAATGCTGCGGATCATGCTCAGGGTCCAGACTCAGCTTCGGCTGACCTGTGCGAAACACCTCGCCCGCAATCCCTTCGTCCACATCGAGCGACATGCCCTGCAGATCATGGCTCTTATCACCGACCACATAGCGAAACACGAGGGCATTCAACGAGGGTTCATAAAGCAGGATGGAACCACCCTCGGCATCCACACTCTGCATCGCCACTTGCAGGATGCGGCGCAGCCTCTCCTCGAAGTCCAGCGCCGTAAATAGCTGCTGTGTTGCCTCCTGAATCACCCGAATCCGTTCTCGCTCTTCCATGGGCGTAATGACCTCGTATAAAGTTTACCATGTTCTCCACCGCTGGGCGCGAGAAACAGAAGGTGGGAAGAGGGCGTCCAATCGAGGTATACTATGCGTAGCCGTCCCATGCGACGGCTCAATCTAAACCGAGGAGGCGACATGCGATGAAAAAGTTCTGGAGTACCCTTATCGTGGCAGCTGTCGTGAGTGTGCCGCTGGCTCTTGCCCAGGAGGATCAGGGTGGCGGCAAGGGGGTTGAGGTTAAACCCAAAACCGGAAGCCAGATCCAACAACAGCAACCACGCCAAGATGTCTTGGAACCGAGCTATCTTGCCCGTGCCCTGAACCTGAACGAGGAGCAACGCGCACGCATCGATGGATTGTGGAAGCAGTACCGCGACCGCGATGAAGCCATCAGACGCGACACCTCCATTACCCCCGAACAGCGCATCCAGCGTTTCCGCCAGAACCGTGAGGAATATATTCGGCTCGTGCGCTCCGTGCTGAATGAGGAGCAACTCAAGAAGTTCGAGGAGCTGCTCGAATCGGATGCGAACACACCCACCACGCCCACCAACCTGCGCTTCAACCCAGAGCAAATCAACAAAATCCGCGAGATTACGCAACGCTATAATGCGCTGCGCAAGCAGGTGCAGGAGGACACCTCGCTGGACGCCCAAACCCGTCAGCGACGCCTTCAGGAACTCAACAAGCAGATGCTGGACGAGATTCGCAGCATTCTGACCCCTGAACAGCGTGCCCAGTGGGATAAGGCGATGAAGAAGGACGAGAAGAAGGGCGACCAGAAAGAGGGCGAGAAGAAGGGCGACCAGAAGGAGAATAAGCAGAACCCGCCTGGTTCAGGAGGAGGTGCGAGCGGCGGATCGTGAATGTGCGCACAGCCCATGTGCCGCCTCATAGCATCGAAGCCGAGATGAGTACGCTCGGCTCGATGATGCTCGACCAGCACGCGATTGAGAAGGTCGCGGAGATTCTCCGTCCCGATGACTTCTATCGCGAGGCGCACCGCATCCTCTATGAGGTCATCCTCTCGCTGGCGGAGCGGCACATCCCGGTAGACCTGTTGACCGTTCAGGAGGAGCTGAGGCGGCGCGACCAGCTGGAGGAGATTGGTGGGCTACCCGCTCTGGTGCAGATTGTGGAGAGCGTGCCCACCGCCTCCAACGCCGAGTATTACGCCCGCATCGTGGAGGAGAAAGCCATTCTGCGCCGGCTCATCCGCGCCGCCCACGACATCCTCCAACTCGCCGATGACCCCGAACTCGAACTGCAAGATGTGATCGACCGCGCCGAGCAAGCCATCTTCAGCGTGGCACAGCGACGGCTCGGACGCTATTTCAGCCCCATCGACCGCTTGCTGCTCCAAGCGTTGGAGCATATCGAGCGGGTGCAACTTTCAGGTCGGGGGATTCTGGGCATTCCGACCCACTTCCCCGCCCTGGATTACAAAACCTCTGGGCTACAGCCCTCTGAGCTGATTATTCTGGCGGCACGCCCCAGCGTGGGCAAAACCGCCCTCGCGCTCAATATCGCTGAGAATGTCGCCCTGCGGGAGAACCGCCCGGTCGCCCTCTTCAGCTTAGAGATGTCGCGGGAGCAACTGGTGCAGCGCATGCTCTGCTCGCAAGCAGGCGTGAGCGGCAATCGCATCCGGCACGGCACGCTCACCGAAGAGGATTGGGAGCGGCTCCAGATGGCAGCGGAGCGCCTCTTCCGTGCCCCTATCTTTATCGACGATACCAGCGGGCTTTCAGTGCTGGAGATGCGCGCCAAATGCCGCCGCCTCAAAGCCGAACGCAACGACCTCGCCCTCATCGTCATCGACTACCTGCAGCTCATTCGGTCGCACAGTCGGCGTGCCGAGAACCGCAATCAGGAGATTGGCGAGATTGCGCGCGCGCTCAAAGGGCTGGCACGCGAGTTCGAAGTACCGGTGCTGGTGCTTTCGCAGCTCTCCCGCGCCGTCGAGCGACGCGAGGAGAAGCGTCCCATCCTCTCCGACCTGCGCGACAGCGGCTCCATCGAAGCCGAAGCCGATGTGGTGCTTTTTATTCACCGCCCCAACCGCCGCGGCGACGAGTTAGACGATGACGAGCCGCGCGAGGCAGGCGTCGTCCCCACCGAAGAGGTGGAGATTATCATCGCCAAACAGCGCAACGGACCCACCGGTCGAATCTCGCTCGGCTTCCAGCCCGCCTTCTCCCGCTTCGTCACCCTCGAACGCGCCACCATCCCCGAAATATAAGGGTATACTTTATCACGATGATGCCGCACATCGAGATCGATCGTATCTATTTGATGGATTGCCGTGAGGGCATGAAGGCGATGCCGACGGGTTGTGTAGACCTTATCGTCACCGATCCACCCTTCGCCATCGAGTTCCGTGCCAAGCGTTCCAACTATAATCGCACACAATCCCGGGTACTGGAAGGCTATAACGAAATCCCCAAAGAGGAGTACTATGAGTTCACTTTATCTTGGATGCGGGAAGCCTATCGAGTGCTAAAAGATTCCGGCAGCATGTATGTCTTTTCTGGCTGGAATAACTTGCGCGATATATTGAATGCCATCGAAGAAATCGGGTTCGAAGTTGTCAACCATATTATATGGAAATACCAGTTTGGGGTATTTACACGCCGTCGATTTGTAACATCCCACTACCATTGCCTCTATGTTTGCAAGGATGATCGCTTGCGAAGATTCTATCCAGATAGCCGCTTTCCCATCGATTCGCGTGAGAACGGAAAAGGCAGTGCTCGCTATCGCGACATGGAGGATGTCTGGTATATTCCGCGTGAATATTGGAATGGTGATGTGAAAACGCCCACCAAACTACCCGCCGCACTCATTCAAAAGATTTTGGCATATTCGTCAGTAGAAGGAGATGTGGTGCTGGATCCGTTTCTTGGATCGGGACAGGTGGCTGTCGTAGCCCAGGCAATGAATCGCCACTATATCGGCTTCGAAATTGTGCCTGAGTATTACCACTTTGCTCTACGCCGATTGCAAGAACGAGTTTATCGCATTAAGGCAGAGACTCTTGAAGTGGAGAACATGCGCTTACCCATAGATGTAGATCAAGGCATATAGTTTGCCAACTTTTTTGTCCCTTTTAGTATCTCTCGCGCTATACTCCGACTGACTAATTCACTACCTGCAGCATCCCTTCGTGCAGGAGGAATGTCGCAAACAATCAAATATTCAGGGTTTTGGCGCAGGAAGTCACGCAAAGCGGCGTAACGGAGCACAACTGCGTCCGAAGTTCGCTTGGTCTCACCGATCAAATCAGGGTCGGCATATCCAATCCCGATTCCATGCAACACAAAGAGGGTTGCTGTGTCCCATTCTGTCGCAGACGATTCACCCAGTACATTAATCAAGCGGATATCACCTGTTCTTTTGAAATGCCCTTTGACGGAGAATCCCCCATCAGGAATTTTAATATCAATTCGCTGTTCGGAAGTTCCAACATCTTCCGCTTTAACTCCCGCTGCCCGCAACGCTGCCACTAAAACAACCTCAAGTACCCCGCCTACAATAAAACGGTTCTCGCGAATTGAGGTGGCAAATCGCTCATGCAGCTGCCCTATAGCAAGTTCGATATCCCCACGCAAATCAGGGTCTTTCTCCACGGCTCGCTTTAGTTTCCCAAACGCTGCCCGTTCCGCTGCGAATCGTGATTTTCGTGCCATTCTACGTTCGCTCCTCTACAATGCTATGCCCATCCGCTCGCACGGCGGCACCGTTGCGTTGCCATGCCAGCACCGCTTCGCCCACCAGCCACAGCGCCAGTAGCAGAATGGCGCCGCTGAAGCCAAACAGCAGTTTATTGCCCTGCGCCCAGAAGCCCTGCATGCCCAGCACTAACGCCGAGATAGTCACCACCAGCATGAAGCCCATCGGCAGCAGCGTGTAGACCGTTGGGCGACCCAGCGAGCGCAGATAGAGCGAGACCACCAGCAGCGCAAGCGCCGCCAAGAGCTGGTTCGACGCGCCGAACAGCTGCCACAGAATGGAGCCTACCGACTTCAGCTGACCCGTGACGGGATCAGGCGCGCGCAGCAGCGCGAAGAAGCCGATAATGCCAATCGCGACCGCCGTCGCCAGATAGGGATTGCCCAGCACGGGCAGCCGCAGCGCGCGACTCAGCTCCTGCATGTTGTAGCGGATCAAGCGTGCCCCCGTGTCCAGCGTGGTGAGCGCGAAACCAATGGCAACCGTCGCCACGAATACCTTCGCCACATCGAGCGGGATGCCCGTCATGCCCACGATAGCCCCCGCGCCATGCACGAAGTTCGCCAGCGCGCCCTTGCCTGCTGCCAGCCAATCGCTGTAGCGATTGGCCCACTCTGTGCCCAGTCCTGCTGCCACCGCCATCAGCGCCAGCACCGCCAGCAACCCCTCGGTCAACATCCCGCCATAGCCAATCGGCAGCGCGTGCGAGGCGCGATCCAACTGCCGCGAGGTCGTGCCCGACGCCACCAGCGAATGGAACCCCGACACCGCCCCACACGCCACCGTGATAAAAAGAATCGGAAACAGCGGCTGCAGATTCTTCGCCTCGAAGTGAAACGCCGGCGCCGTGATAGCGGGACGCCCTATCAACACCCCAACAAGGAGCAACCCCATCCCCAAAAAGAGCTGGAACGAGTTCAGATAATCGCGCGGCTGCAAGAGCAACCACACGGGCAGCACCGATGCCAAAAAGGCATAGACCAGCAGGATAATCGTCCAGCGATCGGCTGTCAACTCAAAGCCCGCAATCGCCGTGATGGGCATACGCACGCCCAGCCACACAAAGAACAGGCTCAACGCCACGCCCACCAGCGTCAGCCAACCGAGCCGCACCCGATAGCGATAGAACAGCACCCCCATTCCCAGCGCCAGCACAATCAACATCGCGCTGGGCAAAACCGCTTGCGGCACATGCCCACCCTCCGCACCGCCCTCGCCCGGCGCAAAAAGAGCGGCAATATTAATCACAAACACGCCCATCGCCAGCCCAATGGCAAAGATGCTGAACAGCAGGAACAGCACCCGTGCGCGCGTGCCCGCTACATCCAACGCCAGGTCGGCGACCGTCCGTGCCCGGTTCCGAATCGAGCTATAAAGGCAACCCAGGTCATGCACGGCGCCAATCAGGATACAGCCCAGCAGAATCCAAAGCAGCGCAGGCACCCAGCCCCAGATGACCGCAATCGCCGGTCCCAGCAGCGGTCCCAGCCCCGCAATCGAAGCGAAGTGATGCCCGAACAATACCAGCGGCGGCGTCGGCACATAGTCGATATCATCACGCTGCGTATGGGCGGGCGTCGGCTCCGTATCGTCCAACGGGAACACGCACCGCGCCAAGAATCGTCCATAAGCCCGATAGGCGAGCCAAAGCAGCACCGCCGCACCCAGCACAATCCACGCTGCGTTCATCCGCGTTTCACCCAATTGTATTATACGCCATCGGGTAGAATCGTGCCGCCATGCTGTTCCAGTCGCTGGGGGTTCTGTTCTGGTTCCTGCCGGTGGCAGCCTTTATTATCGTGCTGTATCTGCTGAAGATACGGCGTCGGGAGGTGCGGGTGCCGGCACGCTTTCTCTGGCCGCCCATCACGACCGATGTGCGGGCGAACACGCTCTTTCAGCGGCTGCGTCCCAATCTGCTGCTCTTTTTGCAACTGCTGATTGCGCTGCTGCTCCTGCTTGCGCTGGCGCGTCCTGCGATGCAAGCGCGTGGCGCGCTCGGCAGGCAGACGGTGGTGGTGATCGATGCCTCCGCCAGTATGGGTGCGACCGATGTGTCGCCTTCCCGCTTCGAAGCGGCGCGCCATCGCCTGCGCACCCTCATCCGGCAGATGAGTGCGTCGGAGCAACTGGCAATTATCGAAGCGGGTCCGAATGTGCGGGTGGTCGCCTCGCTTACCGCCGACCAGCGCAAGCTGCTGGACGCTGCCAACAGCCTGCAGCTCAGCGATGCGCGGGGCAATCTCGACGAGGCGTTGCGCTTAGCTGCCGCGCTGGTGGGCAATCGCCCCGGTAGTCGTATCGTGCTGCTGTCGGACGGCGCCTTCCCCGAAATCACCGACTTCTCACCCGGCAAGGCGCAATTGGTGTACGAATCGTTCGGCAAGCATGGCGAGAATGTCGCCATCACCGCGATGGATGTGCAGCAGCGTTCGGGCGGCACCGAGTGGTTCGTGGGGCTGCGCAATTTTGGGGAGAAGCCTGCCAAAGGCGTGCTGGAGTTCTACGCGGGAGGCGAGCTGATCGATGCGCGTGAGATCACCATCCCTGCCAAGCAGATGCTGGGTCAGACGCTGATGTTGCCGCGCGCCCGCGAGCCGCTGGAAGCCCGCCTCTCGCTCGACGACGCGCTGCCTGCTGATAATCGCGCCTATCTGGTCGGGGCAAGCGAGCAGACCGTGCGCGTGCTGCTGGTCGGGGAGGGCAATTTCTTTCTGGAGCGTGCCCTCGCGCTGGAGCCAAATGTGCAGCTGGACAAAGCCCCCACCGTGCCCGAATCGGAACGCGGCAAGCCCGTCGGTGGCACCTATGACCTGATTATCTTCGACGGCACACCCGTCGTGCCTGTGAAAGCGCGTGCGGTGATGACCATTCGCACCCAAGGTGGCGCAATTGCCGCTCTCAGCGGCTCCGTTAAACTGCCGCGTGTCGCCACTTGGGAGCGCGACCATCCGCTGCTGCGCTATGTGGAGCTGAGCAACCTGTTGATTGACAGCGCGCCGCGCTTGCAACCGGCGCCTTGGGCGAAGGTGCTTGCCGAAAGCCAGCAGACGCCTTTAATAGTGGCAGGTGAGCATGGCGGGCGCAAATGGCTTGGCATCGGCTGGAACCTGCTCGATTCCGATTTCCCGCTGCAGCCCGGCTTCCCCATTTTTATTGCGAATGTGGTGCGCTGGGCGACCAGTGGGCGTGCCACGAACACAGGCTTCACCCTCCGAACGGGCACTCCCTTCACCCTCACCACCCCGCCTGATGAGCAGCAGCTCACCTTGCAGACGCCCGATGGGCGTCGTCAAACCCTGCGGGTGAACGAGGGCAGTCTAATCCTGCCCGGTGTGCCGAAAGTGGGGCTGTATGAGGTGGTGGGCAAGCGCACACGTCTCCAAATCGCCGCCAACTTGCTCGACAGCGACGAGTCGAACATCACACCCCGCACCGCGCTGCAGCTGGGTGGGCGCACTGTCACGGCGCGCTCCAGTGTCTTCACCTTGCGCGAGCTATGGCGCCCGCTTGCCCTGCTCGCCTTGCTTACCCTGATGGTCGAGTGGTGGGTCTTCGTCCGTCGCTCATGAATTAGGGGTAAAGCCCCGTCAGTTCGGCACGCGCTAAGACCTTGCCTTGCATCGCCGAAATGACTTGATCGTAGCTCGCGCCATCAGGCAAGCCGAGAGTCGCTACTGAAAGCGCATAAACCGTGAACCGATATTGATGGCGCTCGTTCGCAGGTGGGGCAGGACCACCGTAGCCCGTTTCTTCGAAATCATTTTGTCCTTCCTTTATAGGGTTGAGGAAATTACCACTTGCACCTTCTGGGATATCGATATTATTCACTGGGATATCGTACACTGGGATATCGTACACTACCCAGTGGACGAAATTCTCGGCATTGATATCGATGCAAGTGATGACAAAGCTGCGCGTTTGCTCTGGAAAGCCAGACCAACGCAGGTGGGGCGAGGCATTTCCTCCAGCATAAGAGCATCGTTCGGGTATCCTTCCTTGGTTCTGGAACGAGTCACTTTGCAGAAGAAACTGTTGCCCTCCGCCACCGCTACCGCTGCCGCTACCGCCACCACAGCCATTGAAGAGAAAGAGTGCGACAGTGAAGCTACAAAACAGCCAACTGTAAAAATGGGATTTGCCCATACGGATCACCTCCTAATAAGGGGGGAGGTGGGCAGGGTGTGGGGAACCCTGCCCACGCAGCGGGTTCAGCTCCGTGGCGTCGGCTTATGCCAGAAGCGTAGCGAGCGCGGCTGTGGGGCAGCCCGTGTCTGACCACGCAGACGAGTCAGGGACTCGAACAACCCTGCATCCAAGTTGTAAATGGCAGAGCCACCACCACTGCTGATAACGGCTTTTTTACACTCGCCATCCGCGCCGAAGTCCACCCGCATCTCAACCGGTTGACCCACCACCTGACCTCTAATCGTCAGCACTCCGCTGGTGGAGTAGTCACAACTCTCCACGGGCCACTCCAGCGGTTGTGCTACCCCCAGCGTTACATTGTAGGTCTGGGGTGGAGTAAACACCAGGTTGCGAACATTCAGGCGCATATCCAGAGTCGAGGTGCGAACCAAGGTCAGATTGTTATTTTCGAGCGTGATGACGGAGCTTAGGGTACCAGATGGCACGCTACCCTGTGACTCATCGGGAATGTTCCAGCTAAAGTTGCCTATCTCGATGGTCATCTGCCCCGTGCTTTCGTCGAGGCTCATCTTCAGCGTGCCCTCCAAAGCAACACCGCTCCAAGTGAACCCGCTTTCGAAGACCGCTGTCAACTGGACGCCATCTTGGGTGCTGCTAAACTCGAAGCTAATCTTGCCGTTCAGCTGACTGCCAGCATATTCGAAGTTGGTGAAGGTGGCAGCGTAGCTGTCCGGGTAGCTGCCCTCGATGGAGACATTCTGGGTTGGGCTTGCCAAGCGATTGTGCAGTTGGTAGAGATAGTACATAAACTCGGGTAGCCCCGTCGCCCATGCCTCCGCGGTCAGCACGGTATCTGCCAAATCAGCCCCCGGCGGAAGATTCAACAACGCTGCCAGATAGGCATCCAGTTCGGAATCGGTCTCTTCGCACCAGGCGATATACTCGCTATTTTCCAACGACTGCACTACATAAGTAGTCTCGCGGTAGGTAAAAACCAGCTGGTAGTCATCGACGGCGCCGCAGCCATCGAAGCTGTCGTCCCAATCGAAAGTGAAGGGCAGCAGCAACTCCGCTTGCCGACGACTGCGGGGCAGCGGTTGGAAGGACCAGCTAGCGCCATAGTAACCTGCGCAATCGAGGCTGTCCACCTCATCGTAGACGAAGAAAAAGCCGTCGCTGTCCACAATCCAGGTGAGCAGGGCAAGTTCTATCGAGAGGTACGCCAGCAGGTCATCATCCAGCCAGCCAATCTCGAGCCCTTCCCAGTCGCATCCTTCGATATCGAAGGATGGAATATCGTCGTCATTCTGGTCGAGCTTGAGTCTCACGGGGTTCCACTCCCGCTTTTGCTCATTGCCGAGAACGACCTTATCGCCCGGGCGATTGGGTTTGGCAGTTTTAATGTCCTCTAAGGTGAGCTTATTGTAGTCGATTTGTGCCGTCACCTGCTGTCCCTTTGGAGCATTTTGTGGTAGCTGAGCTTTAAGGTTGCCAATCAGCTTGAGTTGCGGACCGTTGGGGTTGGGCGACCTAATCTCCATCGGCTCATTCTGGGGGCAAGTGACCTCCACCTCTTTGGTGTCTCCAGAGGTTGAGGTGGTGCGAACCTCCATTTTGCCCCTGAACAGCTTCGGACGCGGTTGGCGAGAGACCAGATCTATTTCACTTTCGTCTATCAACCCGCCCAGCCACCAATCCAACTCCGGTGGAGTATTATCAAAGTCGATTGCGAGTCCGTTCGGAGTATCCCTAAGGAAGGTCTGCGAGTTTGGATAGCGCTGCCTTATCTTGTTCACCGCGTTGTTGTTGGTCAAGGCGTTCGCCGTGTTCACTAAACTCTCTTGCGGGGTGATACGGCGTTCTCGGCTGCCCGGATTGAGAGGGTCAGCACTGTAGTCTCGGAGCAATTCCTGCATCTGTCCGGCGTTGTTAAGCAGCGAGCCTGCACGGGGATCCCGTTGGCTCAAAGCGCGGACACCATTAGCACCTTGGATAATCTGGCGGTTGCCAGCACCGCCGCCCCCACCTCCGCCACCACAGGCAGTAAGGGCAAGCGATAGAACGACGCCGAAAGCAAGCAGGGAGTAGTACCGAGAACAACGCGTCCAGACTGCGCGCAACGCACGATAACGATGCTGGGCTGTTTCCCAGCCATTCCCGATCAAGCCATACGCTGCTCGTCTCATAGCGAACCTCCTTCTCAAAAACGCTGCACATCTATGCAGCAGTTAAGCATATTATACCCCAACTTTTGCAAGGATGTCAAGGGGTGTTGAGGGTGTTCGAAAATGCAGTTTTTGCCCCCCTCCTGCAGGTTCCCCCCACTGTGTGAGGGGAACCCAATCGGTTCGGTTCCCCCTGCTTGCAGGGGAAACCTGTAGCAGGGTATCTGCGCTACCGTTGCGCGCGGCGACACAAATCCCCGAAGGCGCACAGGCGGCAATGCTCGCCCGGCGTCGGGTGAACGGTTGCCTGTTGCAGCAGCGTCAGCAAGTGGCGCAGCTCCTCGCGCAGCCGCTGGATGGCTTGTACCATGCGCGTCTGGGATAGCACCATCATCACTTCCGCGGGGCTACCCTCCCACTCCCCCGCACGAAATCGGCGAATCAGCCCCTCATCGTAGGGCACAAAGCGCACCCGTCGCCCATGCGATAGCTCATCAAACGCTATCACCACCCGTTCCGCGCCGAACCGCGCCTGCACCACCATCGCATAAAGCAGAGGCTGAAACGCCCCCCCCGCCTCTATATCGATGCGACGGGGTGAATGGGTGAGCTTGTAATCGGTAATCATCGCCACCTTGCTAATAGGGCTGACATCGATTCGATCCACGACCCCGCTGAGCCGTATCGAAGACCCACCGCCGAGCGATAAGCGGTACGCTCTCCGCTCCGAGTCGGGGTCGAACCAATCAGGACGGTCGGCAGCCCCATCGGGCAGTGGGTTCTCCTCGTCGCTGCTGATGGGTGTGCCGAACGCCCACTCGAAATGGCGCGGTTCCAGTCCGAACTGCTGGCGATAGCGGGGTTCCCGCAGCGCAAACAGCTGGAGCAGGCGTGTGGCGTAGGCATGCAGCACCTGCAGCTGCCAGTGCGCCAGTTCAGGCGGTGTCTCATCCAGCACGCGCGCCAGTGAAGCCAGCAACGCCTGCGACCATTCAGGCGAATCGGGCGGTAGCGCCCGATGATGCCGATAAGCGTGGCGCAGCGTGGCATGGAGAACGCTCCCCACCTGCGTCAGGTGTAGCCCGCGACGGGGCACGCGCACCCGCAGCCGATGGCGAAACAGATACTGAAACGGGCAACGGTAAAGCGTCTCCAGCTCGCTCACGCTGAAGGTGCGATCGATGTCCATGACCTGCTGGCGCGTGGAGGGCAAAGTGAGTCGGTCCGACGCGCCGGACAAGTCGGACGAGTCGGCGGCTCCTAACTGTGCCGCATGCGCCATGGCACGGTCGTAAGGATGGAGCCGCTCATGTTCCGGCGGGATGAGGTCCTCCAAGCGGTAGAAGCGCGTCTCGTGAGGTGGGAGCTGCTGCAGATAGGAGGAGGGCAAGGTCTCGCTTTCGTCTATCACGCGTGGATAGCTCAGATAGAGATAGGGGGCTGCAGCCGCCATTGCCGCCGCGAACAACAACGGCTCTACACGCTGCCTTTCGGAACGCAAAGGCAAGTAAACGCGCTCTCCCTGATTTTCGAAGTAGGCTCGCAGTGCGCGCCGTTCCGACTCACGCAGGAAGGGGTCATCGGGATGGCGGCGTGGCAGCACACCCTCCACCATCTCCATCAGGAACACCACTTCCGCTTGGATTAGCCCCGCAAACTCCAGCGGCACCACCCGCACCCCATCGCGTCCCAACAGGTGCGGGTAGAGTTCCACATCGCACAGGCGCGCGATAGAAGCGACTGCGCGCGCGATGGGCATTCGCTGGAGCAACGGCATATAGGCACGCACCAGCTCCTGCAGCTTGCTCGTGGCGGTCAACTCGTTGCGTGCCTCGATATCGCCGGGAGATGGCTCCAACCATTCACGAAGCGATTTGATCACCGCGTGCAGGTCGGGCGACGGCTGGCGCAGCTGGTCGCGATAATCCGCCAAGCGTGCCAACACGACTCCTGCCTCGTTGACGGGAACGGCTGGGGTGGGGGCAAAAGAGGATTCCGCTGCCAAGCACCGACGCGCCTCGTCCAGCCACGCATCAGCAGGCAAGGCGCGCTTGCCCACTTGCGAGAGGTGATAATGCCCTTCGCGCGACCAGCCCAGATAGGGATTTTGCAGCCACTCTAACCAATCCGCTCCCGTGCCCTGACCGAGCAACAGGCGCAGCGCATTTAGCAAAACACGCACAAGTGGCGAGTGGCTCAAGGGTAGATGGATCTCCAACGCCAGCGGGATGCCGTATCGCTCAAACAGCCGGGTGAGTCGCTCTAATGCTGCCGTGGGCTGGCGCAGAACGAGGGCAATCTGCTCGGGCGGGACACCCCGCTGGAGATGGTGCAGGATGTGCCGTGCCACCACCTCCACTTCGCGCAGGGGGTCGGGCACACTCAGCACCACAACCGCTGGGGATGCCCCTGCCGCTCCGTCTGACTCGTCTGACATGTCGGACAGGTCGGACAGTGCAGATAGGTAGGGTTGCAGGCGGGCAATCAGGGGATGGTGCGCCTCATAGGGCAGCGCGAGGCAGATGTCGCAGCCCCGTTGCGAGGCGGCGTGCAGTAGGGCGATGTCCACCTCGTGCAGGTCGTGGAAGCCTGTGAGCAGCAGGCGTGGGGGCAACTCCACCTGCCCGCGCCTCACCACCTCCACCGCCTCCCACCAGCACACGCCCGGATGCGCAAGGCTCCGCCTTTGCAGCCGCTGTTCCCACTCCTGCCAGAGGGCGCACAGCTCCTCCACTTTGCGCAACCACTCCGCTCGCAGCGCATCCCGTTCGATGCCCGCAAGGCTCTCGAATGGGGGGCGGGCGACCATCGGGGCTGCTTGACCCAGCCGTTCGGGAGTGAGACCATCGCGCCGCCACTCGACGAAGCGCGCACACAGCTGCAGGTGGAAACGGGGCGAACGGCGCACCTTGCCCAAATAGCTGCTCTCGGTCAGAATGTCCGCACAGACCTCGGCGCAGGTAGCCACATGGGCAGGGGAGAGTTCCGCAAGTGGCACCTGCCCACCCAGTACTTGCTGCCAAAAGCGATGCCACTCCCCTATTGACGGGTTGCCAGGCAAGCGCAACAAGAGGCTCCCCGCACCAGCAGGTAGCACCACCACAGGCGCAGGCTCACCCAGCCTTTCCAGCACCGCCTGCAACAGCTGGCACGACATGGAACCTATAAACAATCTCATAGTTTAGAAAACATTATTATTTTTTGAAAATAGCCTAAATCCTATGAGGGCATCTGTCATCAGGTTTTGCATGATTTCAGGGGTGGCTTCAGGGTGCAGGCGATAAAGGTATTCGCACACCTCTACGAGGGCGTCCTGCAGGAGGTCCTCGGCATCATCATGGCTGATGCCGAGCGCCATGAGCCTTTTTAACCATTTGGCACGCTGCTCGTCGGACATCCTTTCCCCTCCACACAGAGGGTTCTTCGGACAAGAACCTTTTCCTGTACCGCTATCTTCAGGGTTGCTTCTTGTAGGTATAGGTGATTGGTGTATCCTCTGTAAAGCGGTAGTCGTCCACATAGGCCCACTCCACATCCGCCAGTTGGATGCGGTTCACCACCTCCCGATACCACTCCTCTCGGAATACAGGTTCCACCTGCTCGAAGCTTACCGTCAGCCGAAACAGGTCGAAGGGGCGAACGCCCACAGCTGCCACAGGTAGCTGTGAGCCCCGCGTACCCTCAGTGCGCACCATTAATTTCCCACCCCAGTATGCCTCGCGTACCAGATAAGTTGCTGGTTCTATAATCAGTCTCCATTCGTCATAGTGCCATTCACTTCGGTCGGATTGGTCAGGAAAGAAGGGATAATTTGGGTAATATCCTTTCGCTCGCAGTTCCCATAACCCATCTGGACGGGTGGACAGCGCGACAGGGGCTAACTCTGCGTAGCTAAAGCCACGACCTGAGCAAAAGAGGATGGTGTCTTCCAGCAAGAACGGCATATAGCCACGCCTCCCTGTCAGATCAGGGCGATAGAGCGCCAGCCGGTGGCTGTGAAATTTGCGCTCCCAAATGCGCCCATCCGTGTCGAAGTAAAGCAGCGCTTCACGCTCCCGCTCTGCATAAAAAGTGGGAGTTTTCAGCCCATAAAGCGCATCAGCCAAAGAAAGGTAAGGCATCTCGCCGTCTTCGCGAGGTGTGGTATACTTGGCAATTTGATCAGGGTCGAGCAAAGTGTAGTCCAGCAACTCATGTATCATCACTACTGAGTGGCGATTGGCAGTGACTTTATATCGGGAGAGGCTGCTGTGCAGGCATTGATCCCAATCGTAGGACTTGGGCACATAGTTTCGGGGAGACTCGGCAAATAGGATGACCTGAAACGCAAACTGCTCCAATAGCTGCTGGTCGCGTTTTTTCAACTCCTCTACCACGATGGCTGCTTCTATTTGGGAGGTATTCGGCAGCCAAACGGGCAGCATAGCGTTGCTGTTAGCAGTTAGCACGCCGGTCAATGCCAGGATCGCAATTGCTTGCCTAAAGTGTCGCATTGCTTCACACCTCCTGCTGTCATTGTTCTCGCGGTTGGTCGGGTTCCCGTCGAGGAGTGCAATCATCGTTAGCACACACAAAGCCATATTCGCTTCTGATAGGGTTCTCCTGCCCAAGAAGGTCTTTTGGGACTAGTTGACCTTGCTTGCATTTCTCAATGCTCTGTTTATCGGCAGGACACCATATGCGTTGACGCATTACTTCTTCATCACAGATGGGACAACCATAGTGAACGATAGCAGTTGGCCCTCGTAAGTTTGATGTCAAACGGCACCAACTTTCACCATGCCTGCGCCAATATTTGACGGTGTGGGTGACTTCGGGGGGTGCACCTTCGGATGTTCGCCTTCTAAGCACGCGGCATCGGTCTGGTTCAGTACCAGCTGGGCGCGCATAGCAGGTCTTCAGTTTGAGGTCTACGATAATACACCAATTATCAGCACAATCTTCGGCACGTTCGACAGGAGTTCTAAGATGAAAACACTCATAATAAGTTATGCTGACATCTTTACATCCTTCACAGGCAGGTCCTCTACTATTGTCTTCTGGAGTGCAAGCAGGTGGAAGTGTTATCGCCGCTCCGATAGGTTGCTGTAACCAGTGGTGCTGGTATGTTTGATAAAATTCCAGTGGTCTATAAAGGGCTTGTTGCAAGGCTTCACCTCCACTAATCTCGAGTGGGCAGACAACAACACTGGTTGCCCCGATCGCACCATCCTGCGAATGCAAGGCTGTCAGGATCGCCGACATTACGCTCACCAGTACCAATTTCTGCCATCTCATCGCTTATCCTACCCCCTGAGAACCTTCGGATGCTGTTCCCCTTATGGGCGACATCCACTTTATTAATCGTCTGACAGCCCTTTTTTTTGCATCCATCGCTCCACTTGGTGGTGAATTGGGTCGCTTGGCTCCTGACATCTCCTCCAACCGCCGCACAAGAGTTTTTCACGAACCCACTGTTTCCTCAACCGCTTCCAGGGGTGGCAGGGTCAGTTGTTCCCGCAGTTGATCCACTGCATGTTGCCAGGGGCGTACCTCTTCGTCATTGGCGCCGTAGAGAATGATGCGCTGGACGAAGGCGTTCTCCCCGTACAGGTAGTCGCGGATGGTGTTGAGAACCACTTGGGCGAAGGTCTCGCGCTCCAATCCATCCTGCCAAGGGAGTGCGGGTAGTAGAAGGGTCCGCATCGCTTGCTGGTGTGCCAGTCCCATGGCGGCGTGGGTCGCCCGACGCAGCACTTCCGCCTCGACGGGGGTGTCCTCGTCGTGAATGGCTAAATGCACCACCCAGCGGATAGGCAGGTTGCCCCCCGGTGTGTAGGTCGCCTCACCCAGTGCGATGGGTGCGACCTCCTGCATCTTCTGCAGCAGGGGGCGTCCACCGAAGCGGGCAAGCGGCTTGCCTATCCCCGAAATGGGTACAAACGCCGCGCCCCGCATGAACATACCGATCGTGTTTAGCTGCGGGTCGGTGAAGTGCCAAAGTCCATCTGCTGGGATAAGCAGCCAGCCCGGTTTTGGGCGCAGCCAGCCAACAGGCGGTGCCTCCTCCACATGCAGGATGGTGTGGCGCACCCGAAGCATGTGCGGATACGGCTCGAAGCCGTTCTCGGCAATCCAGCCCAGTATTTGCCGATACACCCATGCGTTCACCGGCTCGAAGCAGAGCAGGCGTATCTGGCGGATGGTTTCGGGGCGATGATGGGCGATAACCTCCGCGATGGTCCAGGCGGTCTCCTCGGCGAAGGCACGGCGCAGGTCGGGCGTATAATCGGCAATCGCCACCGTGCGGGCGTTTAGTTCGGCGGCTTTTTCGAGAGCCTTTCGCAGCGCCTGCTTCTGCAGGTCTGCCGTGGTGGTGGTCTGTTCATCGAAGAGGTTCACATGGAGAATAGTTTTGAAGCGGGTGCGCCCGCCATGGGTGATGGCGATGCCTTGGGGCGGCAAGGGCGCTTGGCGCACCGCCTCCTCTTCCACAAGGTTGAACGCGGCGAGGTCGCGCACCTGCTTACGCACGCCCGTGACCATTCGCAGGGTCTGGTCCGATGCCAAGATAAGCACATCGGCAGGCAGCCGATGGAGACTGGTGTGTGCGAAACCATAGAGTTCAACCGTCGCGCCGCCTATTGCGTAGCGGGCGATAGGCGTCATCCGTGTCAGCCAAGGATGTTGCTGCACTCCCACCACCTCCTTTGCCCCCGATTATACCCCTTTATCATGAGCCATCACTCGTCAGGTTGTAGTCGATGAGCGAGCAGGAGAGCTTCTGCGACCTCGGCGAGGCTTTTGCCCGTGCTTTCCGCTGTGGTTTGCAGTCGTCGGAATGCCTCCTCTTCCGAAAGCCCCAGTTGCTCCATTAGCAGGCGTTTGGCGCGCCCAATTTTGCGCCGCGCCTGCATCTCTTGCTGCAGATTAATCAGCTGCTGCTCGATGGCGCGCAGTTCCCGAAAGCGGCTGACCGCGATTTGGATAGCCGGTGCCAGGTCCGCCTCTCGAAAGGGTTTGACCAGGTAAGCGATGGCGCCGGCGCGATCGGCGCCCTCAATCATCGAAGGTTCACTGTAAGCCGTCAAGATGAGGACGGGCGCAATGCGCTCACGCGACAGCCGTTGCGCCAGCTCGATTCCGTTTATACCGGGCATCATGATGTCCACAATCGCCAAGTCGGGCTTGAGGGTGCGGGCGAGTTGTAAGGCGGTCTCGCCGTTATCCGCTTCACCCACCACTGTGTGCCCCATCGATTCGAGCATGGCGCGCAGATCCATGCGGATTACCGGCTCATCATCCACAATGAGAACACGATAGCGGTTCATAGCGTTTCACCTCAGACAGGTCAGACATGTCGGACTGGTCAGACTTGTCAAACTGACTCGGCGCAAAGCACTTCCACTTGCTGGTGGAGTAGTGCCTCGCGCAGCCGTTGCGCCAGGGCGCGGGTGCCGGGCAGCTCCGTCTCGCGATGCCCGCCTTCGAACAGCGCAAGGTCGCGTGCCCACGCTTCCCATGTATGGTGGTGGCGCACCTCGCCCGTGAGCAAGGCATCGGCATGGGCAGCACGGGCTTCATGCAGATAGTCGCCACCCGAGCCACCCACCACCATCAGGCTCCGAATGAGCGCGCCCGGCTTGCCATAGAGTCGCACATGGGGGTTGCCTAATCGCTCGGCGAGATAGGCACGCAGCTCTTCAGCCCGCATTGGGCGGGGCAGCCGCCCCACACGCCCGATGGGATAATGCTTCGGCTCATGGAGGGGATAGACATCGTAGGCGACCTCCTCATAGGGATGCGTCTGCAACATCGCCTGAATGACCGCCTGCAGCCGATGTTCTGGCACCAGCACTTCCAACCGCATCTCAGCTGCATGCTCGCGTCGCCCCACCATCCCTTGATAGGGGTGTGAACCCGGTTGCGGCTCGTAGGTGCCCGTTCCGGGATGATAGAAGGCGCATCGCCGATACAAGCCGATTTCCCCTGCACCCTCGGATGCCATCCGATCCAGCACCACGTCCAGATGCTCCGGCGGGACGAAGGTGACCAGCTTGAACATCGGCACCTGGGCACCCGACCCAGCGGGGCGCACCTCCTCCAAGCCTATCTGTTCAGCAAGCGCGTCGTTGATGCCGCCCGGTGCGCAGTCCCAGTTCGTATGAACGGCGATATATGCCATCCGTGCCGCGCAAAGTTGCTGCACCGCGCTGCCGACCGGTTCGTCATAATGCACCCTGTTCAAAGGACGATAGAGGAGGGGATGATGCGTGACGAGCAGTTGACAGTTGTGATAGAGCGCTTTGGTCACCGTGCGTGGGTCAGCATCGAGGGCGACCATGAGCCGCTCCACCTCCAATTCGGGCGAGCCAATCTGCAGCCCGATGGGATCGCCCGGTAACGCCAACGCAGGGGGCGCCATCTGCTCAATCACCCGCAACACATCCCGCACCTGAATCGCCATCGCATCAATTGTACCTGCACACTTCGTCGACTCACACCCAGCAAGCAGGAAAGGATAACAAAGCCACGAAATCGTGTAAGCGAGCCGAGAGGCTCAAACCCAAAACAGAAGCGAACCGTCATTTTGTGAAAGGATTTAAGCAGGAATCCGCCATGCAGGGGCGAATTTTCTCAAACGGGCGGTGCAGAAAAGCAGGAATTGCAATCGGATGGAAGTATAATAGACACAGCTGCCACGATGCATATCCTCATGAAAGGGCGGGTTTTCTCCCATATTGGCTTAATCGAATAGCGGTATACTCAGCTGAAGCAAACCGATGGGGGAGGATGGCATATGGTGGAGCGTCGTTGGAGTGCAGCGCAGATTGAGGCGACCCTGCGCGAGCTGAAAGGTGTGTGCGGGGCGCGTGTGGTCGCGGACGAGAAGGGGCTGATACAGGAAATCCACCTGCTGGTCGAAAACGAACGGAACCCGAAGCAGGTGGTGCGCGATGTAGAATCGGCGCTGATGGCGCATTTTGGCATTAGCGTCGACCATCGCAAAATCAGCGTTGCCCAGAAAGGCGGGAGCCGTTCCGCTTCCAGTCCGCGCCTGCGCTGGCTCGATGTCCAAATCTCCCAGGAGGGGACGCGGGCAACGGTATGCGTGTTTTTGGAGCGGAATGGGCATGTCTATCGGGGTGTGGCAACGGGTGTGCGTGCCAGTACCCAGCTGCCGCGCTTGGTCGCCTCTGCCACGCTCCGTGCGGTTGAATCGGCGTATGGGCTGCAGGAGCGGTTCGGGCTGGAAGATGTGGCCACCAGCACGGTGCTGGCAGGGTATCCTGTTGCCGTGGTGTTGGTGAGCGCGGTGCGCGACAACGGTGAGGATTTATTGGTGGGGAGCGCGTTGGTGCGGCAAGATATTTATCGGGCGGTCGGGCTGGCGACCCTGGACGCGCTGAATCGGCGTGTGGCCGCTTTCCCCAGCGATTTTGAGCCGACCTCTGAAGCGGTCGTGTCGCTCCCTACCACAGAGCCAATGTAGAGCAGCGGGCTTGGTCGGCTCGCAAAGCACGATGTAAGGAAGGGGTTGCACCTCTTCGGGGTACACAGCTCGTGGGTGTACCTGAATCAGGCAGGCGAGAGCGCTGAAGCGGAGCGGAAACCGAGCGGCTGACCACTCTAAACAGGAGGGACAGCAGATGAAGCGGTGGCTCGTTCTGATGACAGCGCTTGTCGCCCTTATGGCGGTCGCCAGCGCGAAACGGGTCTACTACCCCCACCGCTGGGATGATCCGCTGGAGCGAGAGGCACAACAGGTAACGGCAACACTGCCGAAACTGTAACCAAGCGCGAGTGCCGACATCCCATGCGCTCCGCCTGCCTGACCCGCCTTGAGAGCGACATGGTAAACTACTTCACCTCAAAGGAAGCTTGTCTATGGCACCAGATGAGCGAAGAGGGTATTTGCGGAAGCGGTTCCTGCTTTGGAGCGGGCTGCTCTCGATCGGTGCAGCGAGCCTGCTGCTGAAAGCGGGAAGCCCCATCCAGCGGGAGGGACACCTCACCCTGCTGCTCGGTTTAGGCACAGTGGCACTCATTGCCGAGCTGCTACTGGTGCGTTATCCCCTGCGTCACGCTTACACCGGTCGCGGTATCTGGATGAGTGTCAGCACCCCCGTGGTGGTCGCCGCGCTGATGCTCTATGGCTGGGCGATGGGGGTCTGGCTGGACGCGCTGATTACCTTTGGTGCAGGGCTTCTGGTGGCGCGACTCAAGCAATCCCACATCCGTTGGGTCTGGCTGAACACCGCGCAAAGCATCCTCTGCGCGGCGGGGGCGGGTGGCTTTGCCTCCCTCTTTGCGCTACCGCCACAGTCAGCAGGACTAACTGTCGATACCTTCGCTCGCCTCGCGATGGGACTGTTCGGCACCCTGACGCTTTACAGCATCGTCAATGCTGTCTTGATGGCTATCACGATCACCCTTACCGAAGGGGTGCAGTTCCGGTGGGTGCTGCGTGAATCGTTGCTGGACACCCCACGCGAGACACTGCCTATGTTTCCCCTTACTTTGCTGCTGATGGCGGTCCTCTATCTCTACGGTTTTGGGGGTTTATTGACCGTGCTGGCACCCTATTTGGCGCTGCGCCAAGCCTTTATCCTCTACATGCGCCAGCATGAACTGTATCATCAAACCATTCGGAGTTTAGGCTTTTTGATTCAGCGGGCACATCCCTACACGGGTGGTCATCTGCAGCGGGTGGCACAGTGGGGGCGCAAGGTGGCGGAACAGCTGGGCTTGCCACCGGAGCGATGTGAACTCCTCTACGAAGCGGCTCTCCTGCACGATCTGGGCAAGACCGTGCTGGATGAGCGCGTGCTGAACAAACCCGGACGGCTCACCCCCAACGAGTGGAAGCAGATTCAACGGCATCCTCAGCTGGGCGCCGAGATTCTAAGCAATGTGCCTTTTCTCAATGCGATTGTGCCCGGCATCGCCTATCACCATGAGCGGCTGGATGGCAAAGGCTATCCCCATGGACTGCGCGGTGATCAGATTCCCATCGAAGCGCGCATTATTGCCGTTGTGGACGCCTTTGATGCCATGATCGGGGGCGAATCACCCAGTCAGCAGCGTCCGTATCGGCGTGCGCTCAGCATTCAGGAAGCACTTGCGGAGCTGCGGCGGGGCGCAGGTTCTCAGTTCGACCCGCAGGTCGTAGCGATTTTCGAGCAGGTCGTGCAGGAATGGACACCGCTGACACGAAAAGCAAAGGATGGGTAGCCGATGGAAACTTGGTGGGTCGGTTTGGGCGTTCTCCTCGGTTCGCTGGGTGCGCTGGGCTATTATGCTTTTGTGTTTTTGCCGGCGCAGCTCCACCGGTGGCGTTGCCAAAGTCTGCGTGCCTTTGCCCGCTTGATTGAACTGCGCACGCAGGGACGCTACGGCGATGCCGAGCTGATGGTGGAGTTGGCGCTGCGTCTGAGCGCACGGCTCGGTATCCCCAAAGGGGAGCGTAAGCGGCTGGAGATGGCGGTCTATCTACGCGATATCGGCATGGTCAGCATCCCCTATGCCCTGCTGAATAAGCCCTCCCCGCTTTCACCGTTGGAGCAGCTCACCCTGATGCGCCATGTCGAAATCAGCGCTGCCATCGCGGAGCAGATTCCCGCCTTGAGCGATGTGGCTCCTCTGATACGGTTGCATCATGTGGTCTATGCCCAGCAGCCGGATGCGCCGCTGAGTGCCCACCTGCTGGCGGCATTGAGCGATTTGATGGAGCAGGCACATCAGAGCGATTACGAGACGGCGTTGATGCATCTGCAGGCGGAAGCGGGCAACCGCTATCACCCGCAGGTCGTGCAGGCGATTGCGGCAGAGCTACAAACCCGTCCGTTGGAGGGCTGGGCGCCCCTACGGCGCTCGGCTGCCCTGTGGCTGGGGCTGATCTTGTATCCGCTGAAAGATTTGACGCGCCTGATCGTAGAGTTCGCGCGGCACTAACTTGGGCGACCGCGTGACCTCCTCCAGCGGCACCGCCACAATCTCTGTGCCCCGCAGCGCCGACATCAGCCCAAAACGCCCCTCCTGCACCAGTTCCGCCGCTTTGAGTGCCAGCCGAGTCGCCAGCACGCGGTCAAACACAGTGGGGGGACCACCGCGCTGAATATGCCCGATGACGGCGTAGCGTGTCTCGAAACCGGTTATCTCTTCGATTTTGTGGGCGATGCGTGCGCCAACGGCGCGATCGCGCAGCACCGGATGCCCAAAATCGTCCATCGCCACCGGTTGCCCGTCCGTTTCGAAAGGCAGTTCCACTCCTTCCGAAACCACCACCAGCGCATAACGCTTGCCACTGGCATACAGCTGGCGTAGGTAGCGACACATCTCCTCGATATCAACGGGCACCTCCGGGATAAGAATCCAGTCGGCGCCGCCTCCGATGCCGGCGTAGAGGGCGACCCAGCCCGCGTGGCGCCCCATCACCTCCAGCACGATCACGCGTGCATGCGATTTGGCGGTGTCCCGCAGCCGATCCATCGCCTCCACGGCAACGGAGACCGCGCTGTCGAAGCCGAAGGTGAAGTCGGTGCCGCTCAGGTCATTATCCATCGTTTTAGGCACGCCGACAACAGGCAACTGATGCTCCTGATAGAGGCGGTAGGCGACCCCCAGTGTGTCCTCCCCACCGATGGCAATTAAAGCATCCAGCTGCAGCGCTTGATAGTTCGCCAGCAGCCGTTGCAAATCGCCCTCCTGCTTAAATGGGTTCGTGCGAGAGGTGCCCAGCATAGTGCCGCCCTCTCGGATGATTTCGTCCACGCGCTCAACGCTGAGTGGGACGGTCAAACCCTCCACCAGTCCACGCCAGCCGTGCTGGATACCGATGGGCGTATGACCGTCGCGTATTAGGCGCAGCGTCGCGCCCCGTATCGCGGGATTGAGACCGGGGCAATCGCCCCCACCTGTCAAAATACCAACGCGCATAGCCATCGCCTCCTCTGAGTCTCCCATGCGATCGGGGCTTCCCACTTTATTTTACCGCATCAACCCGCTTCCAGTGCCCACCTCGACAAGGTGATAGCATCGAACCCCCGCATTTTTAACGGGGGTTCGAATGCCGTTGTCCGGTTTCAGACCGTAAATGAGTCTATATCTTACGGAGAGTAACCTTCCTTCCTAATGCAGTAAATCCCCCCACCGGGGTGCCGGTGGGGGGATTTTTTGAAGCGGTGATCAGCTACCCTTAGAAGCGGAACTGGAGCGTGGCGGTGAAGCCGTTGAAGTCGCCGCCTCTTGCGCTCAGTCCATTATAGCCGATGAACAGCGCGATCGGGGTTGTACCCGCGTTGAAGTTATAACCGAAGCCAAGAGACCAGGCAAACCCCGTCTCGCTGTCTCCATTGCTGGAGAAGCCAATCCCAGCGGTCGCGCGGTAGAAGAACTGCTCGTTCAGATGACCTGTGAAGCTCAACCCAACAGGGATAACACGGTTATCGCTAGCGCCGTAGAACCCCACCAGTGCCCCCAGATCATAGTAGTAGCCCGACTCGGTCGGCTCGCTGGTCTGGAAGGTATAGGTGAGGTCGATATAGAACCACAGGTCCTGGGTGGCTCGGCGGATGGCACTGTCAGTAGGGTAGAAAACGCCTGCTGATACCGTGAAGCCCTGCTTCTCCGTCTCTTGCGCACGGGCTGGCGATGCCAGCATCAGCGTTCCGACCACCGCTGCAACTGCAAGCCACAGCATTCCCTTGTGCATCATCATACAGACCCTCCTTGTGTAGAATGTACGCCTATTATACCCCAAAATGTTATGGATGTCAAGGGGATGGGAAGGTGTTCGAAAAAAAAAATCACTCCTACGACGCGGTCTTGGCACTCTCTACGGCTCACTGCGGTTCATTCCCCTGACACCTTCTGGGTTTAGGGGTTTAAAAGAGGGGACTGCCAATAAAGAGGGGTGCGGCACGCTGGCGTGGTGCAAGACTCACTCGCTGCACGCCAGCGCGCCTGCAGGGCTGTCAGCATCACCAGCAGCGCAGTTGCCCAGACGAGCCAATAAGCCACCTTTTTCAGCATTGGTCTTGCCTCGCAGTTGCTTGCGTCTTTGTCTCGATGCGGTTAAGCCAAACGATGATGCCGATAAGCAATGCAGCCATCAGCAGGGCAACGGGAAGATAAGGTAAGCCGAGAACCTCATGGAGTGTTAGCTTGCCCAGATTGCGCGGTTCAATCAACCATGGCTCCAGCACAGGATATACCAAGATGAAAACAAACGCGCCCAGCAAGCCGCCGAGAACAGCCAGCATGCCGTCACGAACACCGGCACCGAGTCCCACCAGTGCTGTGCCAGGGCAGTAACCCGCTATCGCCATCCCGACGCCGAAGATTAAGCCGCCCAGCAGCACACCCCAGACATAGAGCGGCTTAATCTTGAGGTGCGCATAATCGGGCAAAAAGGTGGCTAAGACCGCAGCGCCGATCATGCCCACCGCGATGGCGGTGAGCATCACCTTCAGCATCGTGAAATCGCGGAATGCCAGCCCCCGCATGACCAGCCCGCAACGGTAGAACCCTGCGCGATGCAGCGCAAAACCGAACAGAATACCTGTGATCAGCCCCAGAATCAGGGTGGTCTCCATTATCGCTCACCTCCTTGGGCACGGTTGCTGCGCTTCATCAGCAGGAGCGCTGTGAGCGTGCCTGTGGTAAAGGCGGCTGCTCCAAACAGGAACCCGCTGAGAGCCAACTGGGCCATCCCGCTGAGCATGTGCCCGCTCGTGCATCCATTGGCAAGCCGTGCCCCAAAAATAATTAGAAATCCACCCACAAACGCTGCAACTGCCTGGGACCGCGAACTGCTCCAGAAGCTGGGCAGCGCGCAGGCAGTTGCATTCCCGTTTGACCTCCCCGCCAGCAGACGCGAGAGGAGCGCGCCGATGGGAATACCCATCACCAGCATGACCTCCCAGCCGATGGCGGTGCCAATCTTCTGGAGATAGGGCTGGGACGCACCAAAGCCCGGCACCAGTTTTTCCACCACAAACCCCACAAACTGGGGATAAGCAGTGGAGACACCCAATGGTTGTACTGTGGCAATCGCAAATATCTGCACCAGCCCTATCGCTGTGCCCCACAGCAGCCAAGCGGGAATTGCTCGGCGAGCTGGGCGTGTCTCCGTCGTTGCCATCGCTTGATCGACTCGTATCATCGCTCTCACCTCCTGTTGTGTCCCTGTCTTAGGGCGACTATAACTTCACATAGGCTCCGAGTGTCAGTGCCATGAGCCAGCCGACGATGCCGACCAGCAGCGCGCCTATCAAGCCTACAAGGAACGGTTTCAGTCCAACCCCCTTGAACACGCTGAAGGAGGTTGCCAATCCGACGGCTGCCATCGCCGTGCCCAGCGCACGCGAACCCCAAACCTCGCCAACCGCTTTGGTGAAGGCGATCCAGCCCTCTTTATCCCACAGACCGAACGCATATCCGTGAGCCAGTTGGGCATCCCCTATCGTGCGGATGACCGCCATGAGGATAAACCCCAGCACGAAAGCGGGGAGCAGCTTCGTGATCGAAACACGGCTCGACGCATTGCCCGTCGGCTCCATCTGGCGGCGCAGGTAGAGATAGGATAACAGCGGCACCACCACCGCCAAGAAGAGGTTGCGCGTGAGCTTGGTCACCGTCGCCGCCTTCAGCACCGTCTCATCATGGAACACCTCCTTGTAGGTGAGCGCAGCACCCACCACCTGCGAGGTCTCGTGAACCGCCGTGCCCAAAAACAATCCAATCTGCTCGGATGTGTGGAGAATGTAAGGCGCTATATAGGGATAGATGAACATACCCAGCAAGCCGAAGAGGGTGACATTGGCGACCGCATAAGCGACCTCGCGCTGATCCGCTCGGATGCCAGGGGCGGTGGACACAATCGCCGTCACGCCACAGATACCTGTGCCCGCAGCAATCAGAGTGCCCAGCCGCTCCGGCAGATTCAAGCGGCGGTTAATCCAGCTGATAAACAGCAGCCCGGTCGCAATCGCGCTGACCACCACGGGGATACCCCAAATGCCCAGCTTAAACACATCCATGAGGCTGAGCTTGATGCCGACCAAGATAATGCCCAGTCGCAGAATTTTCGTGGTGCTGAATTTGATGCCCTCTTCGAAAATTGCGGGCAAGCGCACCAAATTGCGCACCAGAATGCCCAGCACAATCGCGGTCAGCACCGCCGAGATAGGGCTCGATTTGCCGGTCGGGTCGATGCCCTGCAAGCTCAGAACCCACTGCCCCAGCCGATCGGTAATGGGGAGTGCGACGAGCATCAGGGCGACCGCCAGCAGAAAACCGGGCAGGATGCGCACAACACCTTGCCAGTCGGCGACGCCAAACAATGCATCCAACACAAAATTTTGCTTCGGCTGATTGGGTGTCTGTACAGTGGTAGCCATTTTTCACCGACCTCCTCCTTACTCCCCTGTGCCCCTCCCCCACCAGTAAGGGAGCGGGGGAGGGGTCAGGGACAGCAGCCCTCAGTGAGTATAGGCATCGGCAAGGGCGCATACATTTTTGCCCAATTCCAGCTCGCTGGCTTTCTCCTCGTCTGGAATCAGCAATCCCGCGTTCACCCGCTTGATGTCCACATACTGGGGTGGGAAGACGGGTAGCGTCGCCAGCATGAACTGGATAAACGCCTCCTTGCTCTCCGCCAGGTACTCGCGTGGATTGTTGCGCTTGATGTTGCCCAGCGTGTCCCAGAAGCTGCCGTCGGGCTGCGCCTCGTCAGGCTTGGCAAAGTGGGCGGGCAGCACGATGGTCTCGTCGGGCACCACCAGCAACTTGTTGTAGAGCGAGTCATAATGCAGGGGCGCCCATTCCTCGCCGCGCCCGCCAAGGTCCGGGCGAGCAACCGAACGAATAAAGATGGAGTCACCCGTGAAGAGGTAGCGGTCATTCACCAGAAACGCCATGTTGCCCAGCGTATGTCCGGGGATGTGAATCCCCTTGAGTGTTGCGCTGCCGAATTGCAGCGTGAAGCCATCCTTCAGATACTCGTACTCGATGGTGGCGGGCAACATGTCGATGGGGTGAACGCCGTCGTAGGGATGCAGGTAGTAGGGCACGCCCAGCTGCTTCGCCAGCGCAGGTCCACCGCTGATGTGGTCGGCATGGGCATGCGTATCTAAGATAGCCACCACGCGCAACCCCTCCCGATCCACCAAATCGAGATAGGGTTCGAGGTGGCGAGTCGGGTCGATAATGACCGCTTCGCCGTTGCTAACGACCACATAGGCGAGGTCACCTCGCGCTGGGCGAATCACCTGATAAATCGCCAGGTCTATGCCCGCGGCGGGAATCGACTTCACTTGGTAGTAGTTGCCCCAGGCAATCATGCCGCCCTCAAGGTTCATTGCGTTATAACCGCGCTCGCGTAGCAACTCCGCCACATAGTCGGAGGCGCCGCCCTTGGCACACACCGCTATAATAGGGCGATCTTTGGGCACGCGAGCGATGCTACCCGCTTCGTCTTCCAAGAAGGCGAAATAGGGGATATGGACGGTCTCGAAGGGATAGCGCCCCTCGATACGCCACCGCTCGAACTCGTCGTCGTTGCGCACATCCAGCAGCACAAACGGCTCGCCGCTGTCGAGCATCTGCTTTAGCTCATCGACTGTCACCGATGTTTTGGTTATTGTTGTCATAGTGTTTCCCTCCTATCGCTGTTTTGGTGTTCCATTGCTATAGAGCCAGATTAGGCAGTTGTGGTTACTAAGGTGTCCTAAATGAACAGGGTGATTTTGCTTTTGCTGGCATCGGCTAAGAAGGCGGCGACGCCCCCCACTTCGATGCCATCCCATAGCTCATCGGCTTTGACACCCATCACATCCATGCTCATCTGGCAGGCGAGGATGCGCACGCCCATCTCGCGTGCCATCTCCACCAGTTCTTCGAGGGAGGCGACCTGCTTGCGCTTCATCATCGCACGCAGCATCTTCGCCCCGATTCCGAAGAAGTTCATTTTGCTCACGCCGAGTGATTGGGTGCCTGCGGGTGTCATCAAGGCGAACATCTTCTCCAGGAAGCCCTTGCCTGACAGGTCGCGGCGCTTCTTGAGGGCGTTCAGCCCCCAGAAGGTGAAAAAGAGGCTGACCTCCATCCCAACCGCTGCCGCACCTGTGGCAATCACAAAGGCGGGCAGCACCCGATCCAGGTCGCCGCTGAACACAATGATGCTCACCCGATTGTCGGGCAGCTCCTGGCGTATTTGCTGCAGCTGCTCTTCCAGACGCGCCACGCGCTCCTCTAAGCTTGTAGGCGCGGCAGCCGCCTGCATCTCGCTAACTGCTGCTGTCACATGATTCGCTCCACTTGTCTGCATTGTGCAAAACACCTCCTCATCGATTTGGTCGATGCGACGCCTTCCGAGAAGGAAAGGTTCTAATGAGAGAGAGCATGGAAGCAGGTTAAAAGTTACAAACAGGCTCGCAAACGCCCGCTGCCGTGTCGGGCTGCGCTGAAGAGCGTTCTTGAAGGAACTGCTCGCGAGTTAGGTGCGCCGTGTAGCGAACCACCTTCTGGGCGCATTCCAGCATGTCCTGTAGGAACAGAAGTATCTCCAGAATCTCGTTGCGCTGCACACCACAATTGTACCACACGCAGAGTTAGTAGACGATTTGCAAAGCCTGACTGCAAAAATCACACCCACAGCAGGTGGATGTAACCTTTGCCCAGTGGATTGGCTCCTTATAGACAGGAGGTGATTGAGAGATGGCGATAACCTTTGATCGAGAGCTGGATGTGCGTGGTGCGAAGTGCCCTGTGCCAGTTGTCAAGGCACGACAGAGCGTGAACGAGCTACAAGTGGGGCAGGTGTTGCGCGTGCTGGCAACTGACCCTGGCTCGGTGAATGACTTTAAGGGCTGGGCACAGATGGCGAAAAATATCGAACTGGTCGCCCAAGAGAACATCACCATGGATGGACAGACCGTTTACGCCCACTATATTCGCCGCACTGAGTAAAGTAGGAGGCGAGTGCTGATGATAAGACGAACCATCGGCGCACTCAGTGCCTTCTGGCTCTTGACGGTGGCGTTGGGAGAGCCGTTGCTCTCCCGACCCACCCTTGTTTCGACCGAGTGGCTGGCGTCGCACCTGAACGATCCACGCTTGCGCATCGTCGATGCCCGTCCCGCCCTCTTTGCCTATCTGCAGGGGCACATTCCGGGCGCCGTCTATCTGCATACCGAGACCCTGCGGATTTCGCGGGGTGGTGTGCCCGCGCAGCTGCTGTCTCCTCAACGGCTGGCGGAGATTCTGGGAGCCATCGGCATCGGCAACGAGCATACGGTGGTCATCTACTCCAGCGGGGCAGAGGGCGATTTCTTTGCCCATGCAACCTATGTGGCGTTCGTGCTGGAATCGCTTGGGCATCGCTCCATCGGCATACTGGATGGTGGGTTCGAGAAGTGGCAGGCAGAGAACCGCCCTATCACCCAGCAGGTGCCACGCATCGCCACGGCTCGTTTCAAGCCCCGCCCCAACCGTAGCATGCTACTCGATGCGGAACAGCTTTGGAAGGGCATCCAACAAAAAAGCCTGCAGGTGCTGGATGCCCGCAACCCTCAGTTGTTCGCAAAGGGGCATATCCCCTCGGCACAGAATGCCTTTCTGCGCGACAACCTAAAAGGCGACAAGGCTCTAACCTGGCGAGACAAAACCGAGCTACTTAACCGATTGCAACAAATGGGCATCGATCCGAATAAGCCGATTGTTGCTTACTGCACAAGTGGGCGCGAAGCGAGCCAACTCTGGTTCACTCTCCGCTATGTATTGGAACTGCCACAGGTGCAAATCTATTCGGGTTCGTGGATCGACTGGACAGCCCGTCAGATGCCCGCTGAGTCAACCGGTACAAGGGGACAGTAAAATTAAACTGGTGTGATAGCTGAGTGGAGTGATGAGGCGTTGGTGGAGCGTGCGCAGGCGGGCGACCTGAACGCCTTCGAGACGCTGGTCTCCCGCTATGAGCGTCGAATCTGGGCGCTGGCAAAGCAGATGCTGCAGCACGATCAAGATGCCGAGGATGTGGTGCAGGACACCTTCCTCACCGCGCTGGAGCATCTGCATGCTCTGCGCCACGGTGAGCGGTTCGGTGCATGGCTCAAGCAGATTGCGGTGCGGTTAGCTTATCGGGTGCTGGCGAAACGGAAGCGAACGCCGACCGAGTCGCTGGACGCGCTGCTGAGCGAAGATCCTGACGAGGAGGAGACGACGCTCCCGCGCCCACGACTGGTGGCGGATTGGCGCGACAGCCCAGAAGCGCTGTTGCAGCGCAAGGAGACGATGCGCCTCATCGAAGAGGCGCTGCAGCACCTCCCCGAAAAGTATCGGGTCGTCTTCTGGCTGCGGGATGTAGAGCAGCTCTCTACGCGGGAGACGGCGGAAGCGTTGGGCATCAGCGAAGCGAATGTGAAGGTGCGCTTGCTACGGGCACGGCTAATGCTGCGGGAGTACCTCACCCGTCTTTTTGGTGCTGATGCCGAGCAGATTTTAACCCATAACGATTGAGGTGAGCCAGATGAAGTGCGAACAGATGCTGACGCTACTGGGCGACTACATCGACGGGGAGATCGACCCGCAGATGTGTGAACTGTTTGAGCGCCACATGGCGAGCTGCCCACGCTGCCAGATTGTGGTCGATACGATTCGCAAGACCATCGCGCTCTATCGTGAGGGGGAGCTGCTCTTCGAGATGCCCGTGCCTATTCGAGAGCGGCTTCACCAACGCATCCGCCAACGCTGGCAAGAAAAATTTGGCTCGCGCAGCGGTGAAGAGTGAGGCGGACAGCAAGGTTTACCGCGCGCCCTCTCGGACAGGCAACGGAATAGCCTGACCTGTCGGCAGTGTAATCCCCCACAGCTGCCCAATCGTTGCGCCTACATCTGCCAGCGATCGACGCACTCCAACCGCCTGCCCTTTTGCATAGGCAGGCGAGTAGAGCAGCAAGGGCAGATACTCGCGCGAATGGTCGGTGCTGGGCGTGGTCGGGTCGTTGCCGTGGTCGGCGGTCAGAATCAGCAGGTCGGTCGGCTGCAGATGCTCCAGAATCGTCGCCAGCATCGTGTCGAACGCGGCTAACGCCCGTGCGAAACCTTCGGGGTCATTCCGATGCCCATAAAGCATATCGAAATCTTCGAAATTGGCGAAGATAAAGGCGCAATCACTTTGCAGGGCGCGCAGCACCGCTTCGAAATGCGCCTGATTGCTCTGCGTGCGCTCGGCATATCGGAAACCGCGATAGGTGAAGATTTCGGGCACCACGCCAATCCCATAAATCCCCACACCACGCTCGGCTAATTGGTCAATCAAATTAGGTGGTGGCGGCAGCGGGAAATCGCGTCGCCGTTCCGTGCGACGAAAGTTGCTGGCGTCGGTGCCCTCGAAGGGTCGCGCAATCACTCGTTGCACATGGTGGGGAGGCTGCAGCATCGCGCGCGCAATCTCGCACATCCGATACAGCTCCTCAACCGGGATAACCGCTTCGTGCGCAGCAATTTGGAACACGCTGTCCGCACTGGTGTAGACAATCGGATAGCCGGTGCGCAGATGTTCCTCGCCCAGCTGCTTGATAATCTCGGTGCCAGAGGCGGGATAGTTGCCCAGCACTTTGCGCCCGATACGCCTCTCAAACTCGGCGATGAGTTCTGGCGGGAAGCCATGCGGATAAGTGGGGAAGGGCTGCTCGGTGAGAATACCCATCATCTCCCAATGCCCGGTGACGGAGTCTTTGCCTTTGGAATAGGGCTGGACTTTACCGTAGAACGCCTTCGGTGAGGTAGCAGGCTCTACACCGCGAAGAGGGATGATGTTGCCCAGCCCCAGCGCTTGAAGCGTAGGCAGGTGCAGTCCGTTGACCGCTTCCGCCAGATGTCCCAGCGTGTTGGGCGTGTTCTCCCCCGTGTCGCCATACTCTGCGGCGTCGGGTGCTGCCCCCACACCGCATCCATCCATCACAATCAGAATCACTCGGCTAAAGTGCATGGCTTGATAATTACCCTTTTTGTCTTTTCGTCCAATGCTCAAAGAGTTCCAACGCCCGCTGTCGGCTCTGTTCAAGTGACTCTTGCGGATAGGGGTAGGTGTGCCCAAGCACCACACCTGCCTGTTCGAGCAAGTCTGGTGGTGCCTCCCACGGTGCATGGATGTATTCGCTGGGTAGGTGAGCCAGCTCTGGCACCCACTGGCGCACATAGGTTCCCTCTGGGTCGAATTTCCGCCCTTGCAGCACGGGGTTGAAGATGCGGTAATAGGGTGCGGCATCAGCTCCACAGCCCGCTGTCCACTGCCAACCCAGCACATTGCTGGCAGGATCGGCATCGACCAGGGTATCCCAAAACCAAGCCTCACCCAGCTGCCAGTGGATGAGTAAATTTTTTGTAAGCCATGAGGCGACAATCATGCGCACCCGATTATGCATCCAACCGATATGCCAGAGCTGGCGCATGCCTGCGTCCACCATCGGGATTCCGGTGTGCCCCTTCGTCCAAGCTTTGAACGCAGGACCTTTTTCGCTACTCCAGGGAAAATCGCTAAACTCGGCGCGCAGCGGCTGGTGCTGAGTGTGCGGGTGATGATAGAGAATGTGATAAGCAAACTCGCGCCATGCCAATTCGCGCAGAAACGCCTCGACGCCCGCTGTCCACTCGCCTCTGCTCTGATGCAGGGCAGCGCGCCATATCTGGCGCGGCGTGATTTCACCATGGTGAAGATGGGGAGACAGGCGCGAGGTCGCGTCTATATCGGGTCGATCCCGCAAGGTGTGATACTGCTCTATCGATTCAGTCAAAAATTGCTGCAGGCGTTTGTGTGCCCCTGCTTCGCCGGGCTGCCAGGTCTCTCGAAAACCGGCTGCCCAGTCGATACGAGGCATCAGTTGCAGCATCTCCAGCGGCTCTGATGCAGGTTGGCGTGGGGCGGGTATCAAGCGAGTCGGCATCGGCAACGGATCGGGAACATTCACTTGCTGGCAGAACCGCTTCCAGAACGGTGTAAACACGATGTAGGGTTGCCCTGTATCGGTGCGTAGGGTATCGGGATCGTGCAGCAGGTAGCTTTCGAACTGGCGTACTTCGATGCCGCGCCTTAGGAAATGCTGCGCCACCTGCCTATCTCGCTCGATCAGTTGGGGTTCGTAGCGTCGATTCCAGTAGAGGGCATCCGCCCCTGTTTCGAGCAGAATTTGCTCCAGCACGGGTTGCGAACGGGTGGCGCGGCGAATCACCAGCTCGATGCCATACTCTCGGAGCGACTGGCTGAGCGCGAGCAACGAGTGATGGAGCCACCACCGTCGTGCTGCACCGGGCGCCCGCGCACCTTGCTCCTCGGGCGCATACACGAAAACGGGCACAATCGCGCCCCGTTGCGCCGCCCTATAAAGCGCAGGATTATCTGCCAAACGCAGATCGTTGTGAAACCAGACGACTGTTACCTTCATCACGCGACACGATAGATGTAATTATTGATCCAAATGCGGTGCAGTGAAGTCCACCAGTAAATCTGCTGGAAAGGGACGAACATCTGGTACTCGCACCTCGAACAAGGTCATTCTAATTCCTCCCCTTCCGGTGGTGGGGTGAGGTGTGCCATTTGGAGGGTGAGTTCAGGGAAAAGATGGGGGTGGAAGGGTGTTTGAGCGTCCACTGCTTGCCGACGCAAGTAGCCCTCCGGCGTCCACTGATACTCCTCGATCAGCAGCGTCTCTTGATCCACCAGCCACACCCACGGCACGCCACACGCCGCATAATCGCCCATCTTCTGCGTGCGGTCATAGTCGGCGGTGGAGGGCGACAGAATCTCCACCACCAAATCGGGCACACCCCGCACATAGCCCCGACTCACATCAATTTGACCAGCCGTCTGATGGCTGTAGAAGAGAATGTCGGGTGTGTAGATGTTGCCGTTGGGAAGCTCGAGGTTCACTTCGATAAGCACTTTACCGAGCGCGTGTGTTTGAACATGCGCATGCAATGAGGCACTCAGCGCCAGCAGAATCTCTTGGTGTTTTATGCTGGGTCGGTTCACTTCGATAGCCTCCCCGTTCACATAGTCGTAGAAAGGCGGACCTTCGGGCAGTTGCAGAAACTGCTCGCGGCTCATCGGGATACGGCGCACCTGAGTCGGAACACCCATCGCTCTCACCACCACCATGATACCTCTGCACCGCTACCGATTGCATGCCATAATTGAAAAGGAGGTCCGCAATGGAACAGAAGCGGTATGGCTTCGGCAAGTGGGTGGCGTTGGCGTATGAGCAAGCGGTGGAGCGGATACGCCAATCGCTGCAACAAGAAGGATTTGGCGTGCTGACCGAGATTGATGTGCGCAAGGTGATGAAGGAAAAGCGCGGTGTGGAGTTCCGTCCCTATGTGATTTTGGGGGCGTGCAATCCACCACTTGCCCATCAAGCACTGGAGGCGGAACTGGACCTGGGACTGCTGCTCCCATGCAATGTGGTGGTCTATGCCGAAGGGGATGGCAGCGTGATCGAGGCGATGGACCCGGAGCTGATGGTACAGGTGGTGGGCAACCCTGCGCTGGAACCCATCGCGCGCGAAGCCAAACAGCGACTGCAGCGTGCCATCGAGCGCGTGGCAGCCGAAGCGTGAGGAGAAACCGATGACGATTCACAAGGGTCTAATGGGCACTGTTCTCTGCTTCTCTATTTGGATGGCGCAGGAGGCACCGCAGCAGCACAAGCCACCGCCACCCAAAACTTCCGCCTACGACCAACCGCTGACGGGCTACGAGGTGGCGGTGCTGGTCGCCGAGTTTGTGCAGAATCTGGAGCGCGGGCTGAGCGAGGCGTTCGAAAAGCCCATCTCCACCGCAGGCACGGGCGAGGTGACACTCCGCGGCAACCATCCCAAATGGGTGCGTCCTGCACTGCTGGAGCTAAAGCGGCGGGATTTGATCCCGCCGCAGTTCAACGGGCGCCTGCCGATGAAGCGCTATCAGGTCGGTATCATGCTGGCACGCTATGCGCAACAGCTCGATGCCTGCATGCGGAGCCAGTTGGGCACACCGATTGGACGCACCCGCTTCCAAACCCAACCCCGCATTGCCCTGCCGAGACAACATCCTGCTTATGGCGCCCTCCGATACTTGGCGGAGGGCGCGTGGGTGGGCGCGGAATCGACCCTTTACCGCGAGCCAGAGGGCACGATTCGCGGGCACGAGCTGCCCGATATGCTCAAGCAATTCACCCAGCGCATCTTGGAACGCTATACCCGCGAAAAACACATGGAGGAGTCCGCCCCACGATGAGTGAGCGGCTGCAGCAACAGATAGCTTTTCTGGTGGAGATAGACCGTCTGAAGGGGGTGCTGCGTCGCACACGCCTGATGGATGGCTCCCGCTATGAGAACAGCGCGGAGCATTCGTGGTATCTGGCGGTCGCCGCCCTGGTCCTCGCCGAATATGCCCACGAACCGATTGACCTGTTCCGCGTGGTCAAGATGGCTTTGGTGCATGATATTGTGGAGGTGGACGCGGGGGATACCTTCGTGTTTGACGAGTCGGCACGCCAGACCCAACATCAGCGGGAGGCACGCGCCGCGGAGCGTCTTTTCGGCTTGCTACCCACGGAACAGGCGCAGGAGTTCCGCGCGCTCTGGGAGGAGTTCGTCGCCCGTGAGACGGCCGAGGCGCGGTTCGCCGCCGCGCTGGACAGCTTGGTGAGCGTGATAGCGAACGCCCACACCGATGGGGGCAGCTGGCGTGAGAACGGCATTCCCCGCGAGCGCGTGCTGCAGTTCGACCAGCGCATCGCACACGGCGCGCCCACCCTGTGGGAGTTCGCCCGCCAGCTTATCGAGCAGACTTTTGAGCGGCTTGCAACGCCCGCCACTGACGCACCAGCTGATTAGGTCGCCACGGCGCCCGCAAAAAGAGCGTGCCGATGCTGAAGGCACGCGCCCCTAATGCCCACAGCTCTTCCAAGTCGCGCAGCGTGTAAATCCCGCCCCCTGCGATAAGGGGCAAGCGCGTGGCGCGCCGCAACTGCCCCAACGCTTCGCGCACAAAAGGTCGGAGCGGCTCGCCCGACACCGCCCCGCCCCCAAGAGCTGCCAGAGGCGAAGCGCGCTCTGGGAACACCAGTCGCCACGGCACCGCATTAATCGCGTGGATGGCATCGGCAATCCCTTCCAGCGCTTGCGCCAGCTCCACATAGGGCTGGTCATAGCCAACCTTGACAATCAGCGGATGCCCCGCCGCTTGCAACGCTTGCGCTATCGGCACCACATGGCTCACGGTCGACTCATGCGGCACATTCGGGCAGGAGGCATTTAGCTCGATCGCCGTGATTCGCAGCGGGGCGAGCAGGCGGGCGAACTGGTGCGCCTCCTCCACCGATTCGGCATAGAGGGAGACGATGGTTTGCAGCCCCATCCGTTGCATGCGGGGATAGCCGGTGCGGAGCCACCACTCGATGCCCGGATTGGTCAGCCCGACAGCGTTCACCGTCCCCCCAGGGATAAGGCGCACACAGCGCCAGGGTGCATACCAGCGCAGATTCCCCTTGCGCGGGTGCAGGGTCAGCGTTTTGACCACGATGGCGAAGTCATGCGGGTCGAGCAATCTTAGCCAACGCAGTGGGTACTCCCACCACCAGCCCCGCCCATCGAAGCCCAGCGCCCCACTGCCCGTGAGGAATTCGATCGATTCGCCGTTTGACAGCCGAATCATGCGAGCCTCGATGGGATTATACCGCGCTCAGAGATTCGCCAGCCCTTCAAAAATGCGAGCGTAGAGGCGCACCAGCTTTTTGAGGCTGTCGATGGCGATGCGTTCATCAGGTTCGTGCGCGCTGCCATCGCCCTCAAACGCTGCCCCAATTGCCACCAGATTGGGCATCACGCGGGCATAGGTGCCGCCCCCCATCGTGCCGGGTTGGCTCTCCATATCGCCCGTTTCCTCGCGGTAGATGCGCAGCAGCGTCTGCAAAAAGGGTGTTTCCAGCGGCACATAGTGCGGCGGCGTATGGCGCACCTCCGCCAGTTCGAACCCGGTGCGCACCAGCGTCGGCTGCAGCCGTTCCTGGAGCGACTCGAGGCTCCAAGTGATGGGATAGCGGATATTGAACACGCACAGCACGCGCGAGCCGTCGTAATCGAACACGCCCAGATTACTGGTCAACTTGCCCGACAGTTCGTCGCTGTGGTCGATGCCGAGTGCGGCGCCGTCCAGCGAACGCGACCACTCCAGCACCGTGTCCAGCCAAAGCGCGTTATCGGGCAGGTTCAGGGGCTGCAGGGCTTCGAGCAGGCGCGTGACGGCGTTGATGCCCCCCTCGGGATGGCTGCCGTGCGCGGACTTACCCCGCGCCACCACCCTGTCCCCGTGCCATTCCACGCCGTCGGGGAGGGGATAATCGGGCTGCTGCGCGCGACTGAGCTGTGCCTCGGCATAGTCGGGCACCATGTTGTGGCGCTCGCCCCCGCGTGCCCAGAGGAGGCGCACCGCTGCGTCCGCTGGCTGCACCGACTTCTGCAAAAAGAGGTTGGCGATGCCCTTCTCGCCGTAGATAAAGGGCCAGCCGGCGTCGGGACTGACACCCCACACCGGTCGCTCTGGCTCGTGGGCTAAATAGTGCTGCATGCACTCCCATCGGCTCTCCTCGTCGCAGCCGATAATCAGGCGCACACGCCGCTTGAGGGGCACATCCAACTCCTTCAACGCACGCGCCGCGTAGAGAGACGCCAGGGTCGCCCCCTTGTCATCCGTTGCGCCCCGTGCGTAGATATAGCCGTTCTCAATGACCGCTTCGAAAGGGGGCTTCGTCCAGCCCTTGCCTGCTGGCACCACATCGACATGGCTTAGCGAGGCAATCATCTCATCGCCTGACCCAATCTCCAGGTCGCCCGCATAGCCGTCGAAGTCGCGCGGGCGCATCTCGAACCGCTTGCCCATCTCCAGCACGATATCGAGTGCGTCGCGAACGCCCTTGCCGAAAGGCGCGTTCGGCGCAGGCTCTGCACGCACGCTCTGCGCCTGCAGCAACCGCTGAAAATCGGCAATCATCTCTTCGGTGTGCGCCTCGATCCAGTTCATCAAACGCTCTCGCTCCATAGCAGGAGAGTGATTCACCGAAGCGAACCCTTTCCCTACTGGCGGGGGTTGTCGGGTATAATGGTGGTAGACAATTCTCTACCATGTGGGTGTCGGCGTATCCGACACCTTGAGGAGGCAACGATGACCGATAAGCAGAAGGCATTAGAGGCAGTAATCGCACAGGTGGAACGCCAGTTCGGCAAGGGTAGCGTGATGCGACTGGGCGAGGCGACCCGCTTGCAAGTGGAAGCCATCCCCACGGGCAGTGTGGCGCTGGATATGGCGCTGGGGGTGGGCGGTATCCCGCGTGGGCGCATCACCGAAATCTACGGCTCCGAATCGTCTGGCAAGACCACGCTGGGGCTACACATTATTGCGGAAGCGCAGAAGCGTGGCGGCAACGCGCTCTTTGTGGATGCGGAACACGCACTGGACCCCGACTATGCCCGCGCCATCGGTGTCGATGTGGACCGACTCTATATCTCGCAGCCGTCCACAGGCGATGAGGCGTTGGAGATTATGGACACGCTCATTCGCAGTGGCGCGTTCGATGTGGCGGTTCTCGACTCGGTGGCGGCGTTGATGCCCCGTCAGGAGCTGGAGGGCGATATTGGCGATGTGACGGTGGGGGCGCAGGCACGGCTGATGTCGCAAGCGCTGCGCAAGCTGGGCAGCTCCGCCGCCAAAACGAACACCGCCGTCGTGTTCGTGAACCAGATTCGCGAGAAGGTAGGGGTGATGTACGGCAATCCGGAGACCACCCCGGGCGGGCGCGCGCTCAAGTTCTGGGCGTCGGTGCGCCTGGAGGTGCGCCGCGTGGACAATATCAAACAGGGCAACGAGGTGATTGGCGTGCGCACGCGGGTCAAAGTGGTCAAGAACAAGGTGGCACCCCCCTTCCGACAGGCGGAGTTCGACATCATCTTCGGCAAGGGCATCTCGCGTGTGGGCGACCTGCTCGATCTGGCGCTCCACTTGGGCATCATTCAGAAGTCGGGCACATGGTTCAGCTTCGGCGAGACGCGCTTGGGGCAGGGGCGCGAAAATGCGCGTGCCTTCCTGGAGGAGAACCCCGAACTGCTCTCCGCCATCGAGCAGCAGGTGCGCGCCACGATGGAGCAACCTGCGCCCGGCGTCGCCCTCGTCACAGCCGAAGAGGTGGAGGTCGTGGAATAGGGAAGGCAATCAGGCTCTCTCCCCACGAACGGAAAGGGTTGGCATGGGAGCAAGTCGCGTAGAACAATCCCCCCACTCCCTTCGCCCTCTCCTGCAGGTTCCCCACGCAAAGCAGGGCGAACCGAACCCCTGCACGGTTCCCCTCGCAAAGTGGGGGGAACCTAAAGGAAGGGGGCAATTGAGCAACTTTGTTCGCGCAGTTGGCAAGTGCCTTTGCGTAAGGATTTAAACATCGTCCCCCACCCTAACCCTCCCCGCACGCGGGGAGGGAGTCGCCATTCCTCCCCCATGTACGCTCATCGCACGATACTTTTTGAAGACCCCCTCCGTTAGGTTCCCCCTACTCGCAGGGGGAACCTGCAAGAGGGGGCAACATCCGCTTTTACAACTCGATTCGCACGCCCAGCACCTGCAGGAACTTTGCCAGCCAGTCGGGATGCGCTGGCCAGGCGGGTGCTGTCACCAGTTTGCCATCCACCACTGCCTTGTCCACAGGTACCTCTTCATAGCGTGCGCCTGCCAGGATGATTTCGGGACCCACAGCAGGATAAGCCGTAACCGTGCGCCCTTGTAGAACTCCTGCAGTGCTCAATACCTGCAACCCATGGCAAATCGCTGCGACAGGTTTATTGCGCTCAAAGAAGTGGCGCACCAGCTCCAACACCTTCGGTTCACGGCGAATATATTCGGGTGCACGCCCACCCGGAATGACCAGGGCATCATAGTCATCGGGGCGAACCTCATCGAACGAGTAGTTCAAGGTGAAGTTATGACCGGGCTTCTCGGAGTAGGTCTGGTCTCCTTCGAAGTCATGGACAGCGGTACGCACTTTCTGACCGGCACGCTTACCGGGACAGACGGCATGCACTTCGAAGCCGACCATCTGGAGTGCCTGAAACGGCACCATCACTTCGTAATCTTCCACAAAGTCGCCTACGATCATCAGAATCTTCCGCGTTGCCATCGTTCAACCTCCTCGTCCAAAGGCTCCGAGGTATCACCTCAGGCATAGAGATTCTACCCGTTTCACCCCTTCACGAAGCTAAAATAGAGGGTGATGAAACGGATTCCGCGTGTGGTGGTGGCGAAGGTAGGGCTGGATGGGCACGACCGCGGTGCGAAGGTGGTGGCACGCGCCTTGCGTGACGCCGGCTTTGAGGTTATCTACACGGGTCTGA